>BNJS01002936.1_pt1 | contig 136117 bp, 156 predicted proteins | sample 8540461 | NCBI WGS metagenome assembly BNJS01 (sample SAMD00202454, study PRJDB9452) | human saliva metagenome | isolation source: human saliva | place: Japan
AAGACAGACCAGTAGGAATCAGACTATCTCGGCGTAGTTTACCTCCTGAATGGCCCTGTGCAGAAGAAAGCTACCATTTCGTTATCTCCGCGCCCGCCCGAAGTCGAAAATAAGTACGACTGCAACGATCCATCATTCCTTCGGGTTTTCAACCAGCCGCCGCAGTCGCCAGTTGCGAAATTCACCACCAGCTTTCAGCGAACAATGACCTCGACCAAAGCCTGTACCAGCGGGCGGTATCAGCCGGAAGCCCGTAGCGTTCATCATTTGAATGAATGACCAACCCAACACCCGCCTCCTTCTGTCTGCCCCTCATAACCGCAGACCGCGTTCAGTCCCACAACGCCAGTTTGACGGTCACATAAACGGACAGCATTGTCGCGGCACGTCCAAACACATAGATCATCTGCAGGCGAACCACCGCCTGACCACAGCCGTCCGTCATTTGCCACCGCAGCATCGCAGGCGGCATCAAGGTCATCCGTCTTCGGCGCCTGTACCGACTTTGCCATCATCATCCGAGCAGAGTCTTGACCATTTCGTCAAGCCTCCGTTGTCATCGATAAAGACGCATCTGCTCATTTCTTCCCGCCGATTATTGAAAATACATAGTTCTTTCTTGCCATTGCGTGTTTTCGAATGTAGCATGATATTAGAGTCATTGGCGAATGAAGAAATATGAAAAGGATTATTTTCAACTTTTTCTTCATTCATACGACTCTAATGTATCATGCTGCGATTTCTAAAAGAGACCTGAAATTAGGCATATCTTCCACGCAGTACAATAAAAGAGAACTGAGAGCATTTTTTCAATAATCAGTAAGGAGAAATAATGAGCGATTAAATAACATCGATGACGAAGCCTGGTTGAGCGGCCAAAATAGGTCCTAAGACCTGCTCAGGGTTGTGAGTAAGCTACCCAAATTGATTTGACCCGAAGGTTTTGCTGGCCTTTGGATACTCTGATGATGCTGCAGTTTATGCGGTAACGGATGACTTGGCTATGATTCAAACGGTGGATTTTTTCACCCCTATAGTAGATGATCCCATATGTTTGGACAGATTAGCCGCGGCAACGCCCCATCCGACGTTTATGCTATGGGCGGTATCCCCAAACTGGCATTAAACATTGTGGGATTTGCAAACTGCCTGTCCCCTGATGTGCCTCTGAGATTGGCGAAAAGGGGGAGCAGATAAGGTGAAGGAAGCAGGTGCTATGATTGGTAGGTCATTCCATCTCAAAATGATGAGCCTTTCTACGGCTGTAGGTTTCTGGGCTAGCACCCCGCTAAGGTGCAGAAAACTTTGAGCTAAAACCGAGATGTTTTGATTTTAACAGCAAAATCGGTACGGGAATTATCAATACCGCTGCAAAGGTTTCCTTTGGCGGATGAGAGGGCGATGCAGGAGGCAACGACCGTGATGGCTAGTTTAAACAGAAAAACCGAAGGAAGTACGGATCATTTTTACGGTCCATGCCTGCACGGATATTACGGGCTTTCGGACCTTTGGGACATAGCTTGAGATGGCAGAGGCAGTAATGTGAGCTTTTCCTGCACAAGAAAGACATTCCTTATATGCAGAGAGTAAAGAATACGCCGAGATGGGTCTGGTTCCTGCAGGGCACATGAGAAACAGAAAGTTCCAAGAGGAAAAGTATTGATTTCAAAGGATAGATACTGGCTTTTCAGGATATTCTTTTGATCCCGCAATCTCGGGAGGACTTTTTTACAGTGTTCCTAAGGAGGAAAAAGGATGCGTTCTGAAGCAATGGATAGGCAGGGACTGCCAACACGATTCTTTCGTGCATTGGAGAAGTACTTGCGTTTTCCTGAAAAAGAATATCATTGTAGATTAGGGCCTGCAGAGTTAAAGACGATGTAGATTCTTCAAATATTTGAGACAGACTATGAATCTAAAGTGTTTAGATACCTGGTCAGCAAAAAGGAGAGACAGGATGAATATTAAAAACAATTAGAGGCTATCTGTTCGAATTGTAAAGAATAAAAGCTTTTCACAAACGGCAAAAGAACTCTACCTGACACAGCCGACGGTCAGTTCTATATCAGCAGTCTGGAGGAGGATCTCGAGTACAGCTCTTCACAAGAACAACAAAGGAAGTGCATACTACGAGTGAGGGGGAACAGATCTATCTTTTATGCAAAAGATATAGTCAATCTTTCCAATAAGATTCGAAATGCTTTTAAAGAAGAGCCGAAGGATGACATTAATGAAATTGTGATTTCTTCATCCAGTATTCCCGGGACAATACTTGCTTTCCCGGTATGCTTTGCAAATTTCAGTAAGCGCTTTCCCCAATACGGAATTTCGCATTCATGAAACGGATAGTAAGGGAGCCGTTACCGATGTAGCTGAGCATAGAGCGGATATCGGATTTTTGCGGAACGATTATTCCGAAGACGGCTTGTACATTTTTTTGCCTTTTTATGAAGATGAGCTGATTCTTGTAACGCCCAAACACACCCTTATTATCAGAAAATGAAAGAAAGCAATGATTTGGCCTTTCTTTCTAAAGCTGATTTTGTGATGCGTGAACAGGGATCCGGAACAAAGCAGGAAGCTTTAAAAATCTTACAGCAAAAACGGTTTGAAGATAGAAGATATGAAGGTGGTAGCACGATTTGGAAATACCGGTGCTGCTATGCTTTCCGTAAAGGAAGGTGTTGGAGCTGCTGTTGTATCGAAGCTTGCTGCAAGGGCGGAAATAAAAATGGGGATGTATTGGCTTTTCCTTTACAGGAAGGCGGATATTTCAGAAAGATTTATATGGTCAGCAATTCCAACTATCCTCTGAGTAAGAGGGCAAAAGCTTTTATTCAAAATGATTCAAAAATCATGTGGATAAGAGAAAATCATATAATAGCAAATCAAAGGATGTCGTAGGAAAGCAAGATTTTTGTTTTTGAAATGATTGGGCAGTGCTGGGAGGAATATGAAACAAAATTATAAGCTTTTACTAAGCTATGACGGTTCTCGGTACTATGGCTTTGAAAGGCAAAAGGAGCAGGAATTGACTATACAGGGAAAGCTTGAATCGGTACTGACGGCAATGCCAAGAAGTGATAGAGAGCCTGTTGAAAGCTTTTCCGCAGGACGCACCGATGCAGGCGTACATGCCAGAGGAATGTGCTGCAATGTGTTTTTGGATACGGATTTGACTGAAGAGGAAATTCAAGACTATTGCAATCAATACCTTCCGGAAGATATCGGAGTGAATTCTGTTAAAAAAGCCGGCGAACGTTTTCATGCCAGATACCTTGCTACAGGAAAGATTTATCGTTATTCCTGCCATATTGGGAAAAATAAGGAAGTATTCGAAAGAAAATATCTTTATCATTTGGAAGAAGAACCGGATATAGAAGCAATGCAGAAAGCTGCAAGCTATCTTATCGGGGAAAAGGATTTTAAATCCTTCTGCGGAAACCCGAAGATGAAAAAAAGTCGACAGTGAGAAAGCTTTTTAATATTGAAACTGAAAGACGGGAAGTACTCTTCGTTTCTACTTTTCATGGAAGCGGGTTTTTACAGTATCAGATTCGGATTATGGTAGGAACACTTTTGGAGGTGGGGTTCCATAAAAAAAGAGTAGAAGAGGTAGAGGAAATTCTGCTTGCCAAAGACAGAACAAAGGCGGGATTTACCGCTCCGGCAAAGGGACTTTGCCTAATGAAGGTGGAATACGATTAGTAGAAGGAGTACGTTTTTGAAGAAAACAGATTTTTAATATCACTTGGAGTATCGGATGCTGACGATTATATCTTTGCTTTTGTTGTTTTTAACCTTTATGGAAGGACGATTTTTTCCCGGAACAATGGTAAATCAAGTTGATCTTTCCCTTATGAAAAGAGAAGAGGCGGCGGAGTATTTTTCAAATTGGAAGCAGGAGGAGTTTGGATTAAGCCTAGTGGATAAAGAAGGAAATACCGAGCTTCTTAGCGGTAAAGAGATTCAACTACGATATGCTCCTGATTTTTCCGCTATACCGAAACCGGATTCTTTTCTTATGCTTTTTTCCTTGGGAAAAGAGAAGGACTATCCTTTAAAAGGAAGTCTTGCCTATGATGAGAGTTTATTGCGTTCTTTTGTAGAAAAGTATGCCGCTTCCCATAGCACGGATGAAAGTCCCAGAGAAGGTTTTCTAAGCGCTTATGTACCCGGAGCGGGATATCTAATCGGGGAAGAAAAACAGGGAGGAAAGATTTCTGCAGAAGTCTTGGAAAATGCAATTAAAAATGCAATTCAGGAAGGAAAAAATCTTGTTCGTTTGGAAGATGCCGGAGTTTATGAGGAAGCGGAAAAACGGGAAAATCTGGAAAGCCTTAAGGATGAGAAAAACAAGAGTCTTCCCGGAACCGTTCGTTATAATTTTTCCGGAGAGATTGTGGAGTTGAACAGTGATACAACATTATCTTGGTTTACTGAGGATGGATCGAAACTGGATAATCAGCGGGTTAAAGAGTATGTAAAAAATCTGAAAACCTATACAGATACAAGCGGAAAGGAAAGAAGCTTCCTGACAGAAGACGGAAGAGTCTTGTCTCTTGGTGGAAAGTACGGTTTTTCCATTTCGGAAAAAAAAGAGGTAAAGCAACTCAGTGAAAATCTACTAGCAAAGGAGAATATCGTTCGTGATGCGGAATATGAGACTGTTGCGGCATCTCGAGGCGCTGACGATATCGGAAATACCTATGTTGAGGTGGATATCGGACGCCAAAGATTTTCTATTTTGAAAATGGAGTGCAGCTACTCAGCTCCGATTGTGTAACGGGAAATATAGCAAGAAGGCATGGTACTCCGGACGGTATCTATTCTTTAACCTATAAAGCACGTAATGCAACGTTAAAAGGACCGGATTACGAGGCGAAGGTAAACTATTGGATGCCCTTTAATCGGGGAATCGGTTTTCATGATGCTCTTTGGAGAAACCGTTTTGGTGGAAGTATTTATCGGAATGCCGGTTCGCATGGGTGCATTAATCTGCCTTTTAACAGCGCTCAAAATTTATATCAGAAGGTATATCAGGGAATTCCTGTAGTTTGTCACTATTAGAATTGTATTTGAAGAGGTAAGGATGCAGGAGATGCAGGAAATACAAAATGAGGAAGAGAAGAAGTCTTATGGTAAGAAAAGGAAAAGTCCGCTCGGCATTTTCCTGACTTTCCTTCCTCTGATCTTAGGTGCGCTTGCTGCGCTCTTTGTTTATCGCTATGGAAGACAGGTGATAGAGGGAAGAGACAGGCATAACAAGGCTCTGATTCATGAGGCTGCGGCTTCTTCCGCAGTAGAGGAGAGAGAAGGAGAAGTCTTTGCAAAATTAAAAAAAGGAGAAGAATTGCACATTCTTCTTCTTGGAGATGAAAGTCTTCGAGCAGACTCTGCTTATTTTAGTAAATTAAAGGAACTGCTGGAGAGCGAATACAGCGGGAAGATAGTTTATGAAGAGGCGAAGCTCCCCGGCAGTGCTACAGCGCTTTCCGGCTATCTTTATCTTCAGGAAGCGGATAAAGCATTGGAAGAAAATACAAAACCGGATTTACTTTTCTTTTCCTTCGGGGAAAACGATGAAAGCTTTACATTTCCATATTATTACGAACTTCTTCTTCGCACCCTTATGGAAAAGTATCCGGATACTCCTCTGCTTCCTTTCATTTCTTATAAGGCTCTTCTTTCGGAGGGGCAAAGCAGGTTAAATGCTACAGCATTAGATAATATTGCTAAGCACTACTCTTTGGATACTTTGAATCTTGCGGCGGTTCTTGCCACAAAAGAGGAGCATCCGGAAAGCGTTTTGGAAAGCAAGGAGCAGTTTCAAGCCTTTCAGGAGAAATACTTCGTTTCTTCTATTCTTTCTGCAATGGAAACGATAAAGGCAGGAGAAAAAACGGCTACCCCAATTAATCCCATTTTAGAGGAAACAAGAGAATGCATTGCCATTCCTAAAGAAATGTGGTCTGACTATGGAATGACAGCATTAAGTCTATCGGAAGAGGACTTGGAAAAACTTTCCTTGAAGGGAAGACATGGTATTTTTGCACTTTCCTCAGCATTACATGGAGGAGAAAATAAGGGAAATTTTTATGTGGACGGGATTTTAGAGGGGAACTATTCTCTGACAGGAGATTCCTATCTTGGGATTTTATCCGGAGATGTCAATATTCGAAGGCAGTTAATCTTGAATTTTGAGACGGAAGAAGAGAAGAATAATTTTAAATGCTTGTATTATCTTTCGCCGATTCCCCTTGAAAAGGGCTTAAAGAACGGTGTTGCTTTGGCTCTTCCGGAAGTAGAAAACAGCCCTTCCGAGACAGAAGAGCTTGCTGCTCAGAGCAGTGAAAGTCCTGCTGTCACCAATGCTGATAAAACTGCCGTAGAGACAAGTCCGGAAAAGACCGGGGAACCCGGAACCGCTTCGGACAGTGGATCTTCTTCCGACGGTAAAAAAACGGAGAAGAGTGGAGAAGGACTGGTAGAAAGTTCGGAAGAAGTCATTGGAATTTACGATAATGTTCCGAACTAGAGAAGTCGGAGGAAGAAAATGTACGATGAAGACATTCGAGAAGAGCTATTTTTCTTCCTGGAAGAACGTTTCGGTAAATGCCGGGTAATTGAAGAAAAAGTAATAGGAAAAGCACGTGCGGATTGTATTCTCATCACGGAATCCGCTTTTATCGGTGTAGAAATCAAGTCTGATCATGACAGCTATCAAAGACTTTCCTCCCAAGTAAAAAATTATAATGATTTTTTTGATTATAATATTCTTGTTGTAGGGACCAAACATGCTCATAGCGCAAAAGACCATGTACCTCCCTTTTGGGGAATTATTACGGTGGAAGAGATAGAAGGAAAACCCGATTTTTATTTTTGGAGAAGAGAAGAGCGGAATCCCTTTCGGGATTATGCAAAGAAAGGGAGCCTGCTATGGAAGGACGAGCTTGTTTCCATTCTTGAAAAATTTTCCTATCCGCTATATAAACAAAAGTCTAAAAAGTTTCAATTTTCTTATTTAAGAGAGAGAATTTCCGAAGAGGTATTGGATCGGGAAATGTCCGAACAGCTTTTGGAAAGGGAATACCCGGAAGAAGAGGGAGTAGGAAAGTCGAAAAAACGGAAGAGAGTAAGGCGAAAGCCGAATCTTTTAGTAAGCCATGTACTAAGAAGAAAGAAATGAGTATCTTTTTTTATAAAATCATAGTTCTTCCGCGTTTTATCATAATGCGTGTTTTTTAATAAAAAGAGGGAATTAGAAAAAGAAAGCCGAAGGGGAAGGATTGCACTCTGTCCTTCTTTTTTGTATAGTTAGGAAGAAAATTTTCAAAAGCGGAGAAGGAGAGCGTGATGAAGGATTTGGAAATTAAAGAAAAATTAAAGGAGAAATTTCGGGAGCTTTTCGGAGAATGCGAAAATGTCCGTTTCTTTTTTGCTCCGGGGAGAGTGAATTTAATAGGAGAGCATACCGACTATAATGGAGGGCATGTATTCCCCTGTGCCCTTTCCATGGGAACTTATGCTTGTGTAAAGAAAAGACAGGACGGACTCTTCCGTTTTTACTCTTTGAATGTAGAAAGTGCCGGAGTAATTACAGCGGATGAAGATAGTTATAAGCCTTTAGAGGATAAGCAGTGGGCAAGCTATTTAAAGGGGGTAATTTGGGCATTTCAAAAAGAGGAGTCAGTTTTTCCGACAGGATTGACTTGGTTTTATACGGAATATTCCAAACGGTTCAGGACTGTCTTCTTCCGCTTCCTTGGAAGTTCTTATGGGCAGTATTTTAAAAGAGATGTACGGTTTAAGCGTGAGTTTCCCGGAGATTGCCTTAATCGGTCAGTACAGTGAAAACAATTATAATGGGATGAACTGTGGCATTATGGACCAGTTTGCTTCTGCGATGGGAAAGAAAGACCACGCCATATTCCTCGATACGGCGACTCTGGAATTCAGTTATGCACCGCTTGTTTTAACCGATTATGCCTTGATTATTACCAATACAAACAAGAAGCATAAGCTCATCGGTTCCGCTTACAATGATAGAAGAAGAGAATCCGAGGATGCTTTAAAGATTTTACAAAAGTTTGCAGAGATTAAAACTTTGGGTGACTTATCGGATGAAGAATTCTTCCAATTGGAAGAGAAACTGGAAGATCCGATTATCCGTAAGAGAGCTAAGCATGCCGTACTGGAAAATAACCGTACTATTGCAGCCAAGAAGGCCTTAGAGGAAGGGGATTATCACGAGTTCGGAAGGCTTATGAATCTTTCTCATGTCTCTCTTCGAGATGATTATGAAGTGTCTTGCGAGGAATCTGATTTGCTATGTGATACCGCTTGGAGTCTTCCTTATGTTTTGGGTTCCCGTATGACCGGAGGCGGATTTGGAGGCTGTACCGTATCCTTAGTAAAGCGCGATAAAATAAAGGACTTTGAAGAAGAACTTCAGAAGGTATACGAGCCGAAAATAGGTTATCCCTGCAGCTTCTATGAGGCGGAGATTGCGGATGGTCCGAGAGAACTATAGGCTTTTTCAGAGATGAAAAATAGGGATTTTGAAAGCTCAGCAAGCTTTTTCTTGACAAGGTCAAGAATATGTTTAAGGCTTTGCCCAATCAAAGTAAAGTATGAGAATGCAAAAAGTCCGAAAAGGAGAAAAAGATGAAGATTTTAGTATCCGGAGGAGCCGGTTATATCGGGTCCCACACACTGATTGAACTTTTGGAAAGTGGCTATGATGTAGTAGCCTTTGACAATTTCTATAATTCCAGCCCGAAAGCTATTGAGAGAGTTAAGGAAATTACAGGGAAAGATTTTGCTTTTTACGAGGCGGATATGCTGGATAAGGATGCCATGAGAAAGATTTTTAAGGAGCATCCGGATATTTCCGCAACGATTCATTTTGCGGGATTGAAGGCAGTGGGAGAATCTGTGGCAAAGCCGATTTTCTATTACCATGACAATATTCTCGGAACCTTAAATCTTGTGGAAGTGATGGACGAGGCGGGTTGTAAGAGTATCATTTTCTCTTCCTCCGCAACCGTTTACGGAGACCCGGCAGAGATTCCCATTACGGAAAGTTGTCCGAAGGGTACCTGTACCAATCTTATGGCTGGACGAAGTGGATGCAGGAGCAGATTTTAAGCGATTTACAGAAGGCAAAGCCGGAGTGGAATGTTATTTTTACTTCGTTATTTTTAATCCGATTGGAGCCCATATTTCGGGGAAAATCGGAGAGGATCCTAAAGGGATTCCGAACAATCTCCTTCCTTATGTGGCAAAAGGTTGCTTCCGGTGCACTGGAGAAGGTGCATGTTTACGGAAATGACTATGATACAAAGGACGGCACCGGAGTTCGCGATTATATCCATGTAGTGGACCTTGCAAAAGGGCCATGTGAAGGCCATAGAGAGATTGGCAAAGAATGACGGTGTCTTCGTTTGTAACCTTGGAACAGGAAACGGATACTCTGTTTTAGAAATCATTCATGCTTTTGAAAAGGCATGCGGAAAAGAGATTCCCTATGTCATCGACGGAAGAAGGGCAGGAGATATCGCAACTTGTTATTCCAGCCCGGAGAAAGCGGAGAAGGAACTGAACTGGCGTGCGGAAAGAGGCATTGAAGATATGTGTCGGGATGCATGGCGCTGGCAGTCCGGGAATCCGAACGGCTATAATTCTTAATCTAAGGGATATTAGACGTATTAGGCGCATCGCGTGCAAGGTGTGCCGAATTTCACGGATAACTTGTATCGTTCATAAATGCGCGATATACGATTTATGTTTAGCGGCAAGGAGAAGGAATGGAAGAAGTTTTAGAACAGCTTTTAGCGTATGGACTATATACCGGTTTAATAGAGAAGGAAGATAGGATTTACTGCTACAACAGTCTGGCAGGCCTCTTTCTTTTCGAGCCGAAGGCATGCAATGAAGAAAGAATTGAAAAAGAAATAAAAAATATCAAGAAGGAAGAGTTGGAATCCGGAGAATATCTGGAGAAAGTTCTAAAAGAGATTCTGGACTATGCCTTGGTAAAGGGCATCATGGAAGACGACAGTACAATTACAAAGGATCTTTTTGATACACGGGTTATGGGGGTTCTTACGGACAGACCTTCCAATATTCGAAAGCGTTTTTTGGGACAAATATGCATCTTCTCCGAAGGAGGCTACCGAATATTTTTTTATCAGTTCAGTCAGGATAATGACTATATCCGCCGTTATCGTATCAAAAAAAGGATATCCGCTATAAGGTAGAGAGTCCTTACGGGGAGTTGGATATCACGATTAACTTAAGTAAGCCGGAAAAGGATCCGAAGAAGATCGCTCTTCTTGGAAAGACGGTTTCTCATTCTTACCCGGCCTGTATGCTTTGCAAGGAAAGTGAGGGGTATTTTAGGGCGTCTTGATTTTTCCGGCAAGAGAAAAATCACAGAATTATCCCTCGTAAAGCTTTCAGGAGAAAAATTTTTATTTTCAGTATTCTCCCTATGTGTACTATAACGAGCATTGCATTGTTTTCCACGAAGAGCATAAGCCGATGAAGATCGATTCTGCGGTTTTTTTGGAAAGCTCTTCTCCTTTGTGGAGCAATTCCCGCACTATTTTCTGGGATCCAATGCAGACCTTCCGATTGTGGGCGGTTCCATTCTTTCCCATGAGCATTTTTCAAGGGGAAACTATTCGTTCCCAATGGAGAAGGCGGGACTACGCGAGGAGTTTAGCTTGACAAATTCCCGGAGCTTCACTTCGGCATTGTCAACTGGCCGATGTCCGTTATCCGTTTAAACGGAAAAGATAAGGAACGCTGTGCTGAGGCAGCAAGCTTTTATTTTTAGATCGATTCCGAAGCTATAGCGATGAAAGCTCTTCCATTCTTTTCCCATACGGGAGACACGCCGCACAACACGATTACCCCTGATAGCGAGAAAGCGCGGAGAGCTTTTTGAGCTGGATCTGGTGCTCAGAAACAACAGGACTACAGAGGAGCATCCTTTGGGGCTTTTTCCATCCTCATGAGGAGTGGCATCATATCAAAAAAAGGAAAATATCGGCCTTTATAGAGGTAATGGGTCTTGCTGTTTTACCGGCCAGACTTCGTACGGAGCTTTCGATCTTTGGGGAAGCGATTTTGGAAAATAAGGACATTTCTTCCGACCCCATTCTTGGAAAGCATCATGCGTTTTTCTTTGGAAATCAAGAAGAAATACAAGAATATTACGAAGGACACGGTAGAGGAAATACTTAGAGCGGAGGTAGGAAAGGTATTCTTAGAGGTACTTCGTGATGCCGGAATCTTTAAAGAAGATGAGGGCGGGAAAAGAAGGTTTCAGAAGATTTATTGCAAGCCTTTTCGTAAATTATATTTTCCTAAGGAGCAATACCATTTTTTTAAATCACGATAAAAAGCAGTTTGGATAGTTAAAGGAGCAAGATGGCAAAAGAATTACAATGCTGACAGTATTACGGTTTTGGAGGGCTTAGAGGCTGTACGTAGAAGACCGGGAATGTATATCGGTTCTATAGGGAGTCGGGGCTTAAATCATTTAATTTACGAAATTCTAGACAATTCCGTGGATGAACACCTTGCCGGATATGGAACGGAAATTTATGTCACACTGGGGAAAAGACGGCTCCTGTACGGTTCGCGATATGGGAAGAGGAATTCCGGTAGACCGCCATAAAAAAAGGAATTTCCGCAGAAAGAATCGTGATGACTACCCCTGCATGCGGGCGGAAAGTTTGATGATTCCAACTATAAAAACCTCCGGAGGTCTGCACGGTGTAGGTTCTTCCGTTGTCAATGCTTTATCGAATTATATGCGTGTTCGGGCTTTTCCAGACGGAAAAATCTATGAGGATGAATACAGCAGGGGCATACCTACGAAAGAGCTTGTGGACGGCCTTCTTCCGGTAGTCGGAAAGACGAGAGAGACGGGAACGGAAACCCTGTTTTATTCCGGACGATACGATTTTTGAGAAGACTCGCTTCAAAGAAGATTGGCTAAAATCCCGCCTGCATGAGACGGCTTACTTAAACCTGAATCTGCATCTCTTCTTTAGAGATGAAAGAGGGATGAGCCGGTAGAAATCGAGTATTACGAGCCAAACGGCATCGTCTTTGTGGAAGAGCTGGTAAAGGATTCCGATAAGGCGGTGACTCCTGTGATTTATTTCAAAGGGAAGAGTGAGAAGACCGAACTCGAGTGTGCTTTTCAGTTTACGGACAGCTTTGAGGAAAACATTCTGGGCTTTTGTAACGGGATTTACACCGTAGAGGGCGGTACCCATATTGTGGGCTTTAAAACGAAGTTCCTTCAGCTTGTGAACGGCTATGCAAGACGGCTTGGCGTCTTAAAGGAGAAAGACCAGAATTTTACCGGAGCGGACAGCAGAAACGGTATGGTGGCCGTGCTTTCCGTGAAATACCCGGAGCCTGTTTTTGAAGGACAGACGAAGACGAAGCTTGCTTCTTTGAGTCGGCGAAAGAGGTTTCCCAGATTACGGGAGAGGAGCTCGAGCGTTTCTTTTGACCGAAATGTGGAAATCGTGAAGGCGATTCTTACTTGTGCGGAAAAGTCCGCCAAAATCAGAAAACAGGAGGAAAGGGCCAAGGTCAACCTTCTTTCCAAGTCAAAGTACAGCTTTGACTCAAACGGAAAGCTTGCAAACTGCATTTCCAAAAATGCGGAAGAATGTGAGATTTTTATCGTGGAGGGAGACAGTGCGGGCGGTTCTGCAAAGACTTCCCGAAACCGTCACACACAGGCTATTCTTCCTTTACGAGGCAAGATTTTAAATGTGGAGAAGGCTTCCATGGATAAGGTTCTTGCCAATGCGGAAATTAAGACGATGATCAATGCCTTTGGCTGCGGTTTTTCTGAGGGCTATGGCAATGACTTTGATATTACAAAGCTTCGATACCATAAGATTATTCTGATGACGGATGCCGATGTGGATGGCAGTCATATTGATACTCTGCTTTTGACCTTTTTCTACCGCTTTATGCCGGAGCTTATTCAGGAAGGGCATATCTATGTTTCCATGCCGCCTCTCTATCTTGTAGAGTCCTGATAAAAAGACGGAGAAGCCGCAGTATCTCTATGACGAAAGAGCTTTAACGGAGTATCAGAAGAAGCACGGCACGGAAGGCTATGATTTGAAGCGCTTTTAAGGGACTTGGAGAAATGAACTGAAGGAGCTTTTGGGACACTACCTAAATCCGGAAAACTGTGTTTTAAAGCGGGTGGAAATAGAGGATGCAAAGCTTGCCTCCCAGGTTACCACCATGCTTATGGGGGCTGAAGTAGCACCAAGAAGAGAATTTATATTTACACACGCAAGAGAAGCGGAAATCGATACATAGAATAAAGGATAAAATATGGCAGAACAAATCTTAAGCACGGAATATTCTGAGGAGATGCAGAAGTCTTACTTTAGACTATTCCATGAGTAAGTTAGAACGAGTAGAGCCGTTCCGGATATCCGGGACGGCTTAAAGCCGGTGCAAAGAAGGGTGCTGATATGGGAGAGCTTGCGTCTTCCATGACCGCCCGACCTTAAAGTCCGCAAGAATCTGTGGCGATACCATGGGTAAATATCATCCGCACGGAGACAGCTCGATTTACGAAACCTTAGTCGTTATGGCACAGGACTTTAAGCGTATGCAGGCGCTTATCGAAGGGCAGGGAAATTTCGGCTCCATTGAAGGAGATTCTGCCGCAGCTCCAAGGTATACGGAGGCAAGACTGGAGGCTTTTACGGAAAAAGCCATGCTTGAGGATCTAAGCCTTTCCGTGCCTTTTCAGCCAAACTATGACGGTAAGCTTATGGAGCCGGAGGTGCTTCCCGCAAAGATTCCGTATTTTCTTTTAAACGGTTCCGAGGGAATCGCGGTAGGTATGACCACCTCTACTCCCTCTCACAATCTGGCGGAGCTGATCAACCTGATTCTCGCCTACATGAAAAATCCGGAGATGAGCCTGGAAGAAATGCTTCGTATCATGCCGGGACCGGATTTTCCTACCGGCGGAATGGTTGCCAATAAAGACGATTTAGCGGAGATTTACGCTACGGGACAGGGAAAGCTTCGTCTGCGCGGAAAGCTTGTTTTCGAGAAAAAGCAGGGGAAAAACGACAGAGATAAGCTTGTTATCACGGAGATTCCGTATACGATGGTCGGTGCCGGAATCAGTAAGTTTATGCAGGACGTCGCCGGACTTTGTGATGAGAAGAAGATTACGGATATTACCGATATATCGAACCAGTCCGGGAGAACAGGGATTCGTATCGTTCTTGAATTAAAGAGCAATGCGGATATAGAAAAGATTGAAAAATATTCTCTACAAGAAAAACCAAACTAGAGGACAGTTTCCCGGTCAATATGCTGGCTATTGCAAAGGGCAGGCCGGAAACCCTTTCCTTAAAGCGTGTCTTGAAGAGTATCTTTCCTTCCGTGAGGAGCGGATTCATTCCCAAGTTCGGAAAACTTCTGGAAAAAGGAAGAGAAGAAAAAGGAAATTGAAGAAGGACTCATTAAGGCGGTGGATGTGATTGATGCCATTATTGCCCTTCTTCGCGGTGCAAAGAGCCAAAAAGGAAGCGAAGATTGCCCTGATGCAGGGGGACAGTTCGGTTCTGCAATTAAAGGACAGAGATCTCATTTTCCTAAAAGGATATTGAGAGCTTTTTCCTTTAGCGAGGTGCAGGCGCAGGCCATTCTGGACATGAGGCTTTCAAAGCTCATTGGTCTTGAAATTTGTCTTTACAAAAAGTCCTACAGAGAGACTTTGAAAAACATTAAGAACTATAAGGCAATCGTGTCCTCCAAGGAAGTGCTGTATAGCATCTTGAAGAAGAACCCTTTCTATCCGGGAAGAGTTCGGAAGAAAGAGAAAAACGGAGATTCGGAACGCGGAAGAAGCTGTATATGATGAGAATGCCATTGAAGAAATGGATCTTTTCTTTGTGCAGGATCGTTTCGGCTACGGAAAGCTTTTGGAGCCGCAGGTTTACCAGAGAAATAAGGAAAGTATAGAAGCGGATTATCCCTTTGTTCTTTCCTGTAAGAATACGGATCGCCTACTCTTCTTTACGAGTGAGGGAAACTCCATCAGGTTAAGGTTTTTGACTATCCTCGGCGAAATTAAGGATAAGGGTATCCCCTTGATAATCTCTGTAAGTTCTCCTCGGATAAGGAAGTTCTGCTTTCCGTATTTGCAAAGACGGAGCTTCTACATGAAACGTTGCTGTTCTTAAGCAGGAACGGCTATGGAAAGCGGGTAGAGGGGAGCGAATTCGATACGCAAAACCGTTTGGTGCAGGCAACGAAGCTGGTGGACGACAGCTTGGTGGCGGTTCTTCCGGTAAAGGCGGAGGAACAGCTTGTTTTGGAGTCGGAGGAATCTCTTCTTCCTGCGTTTTCCTGTAGAAGAGCTTCCCTGCAGAAGAAGACTGCAAGAGGTGTCTGTGCCATGAGTCTTAAGAAGGGAGACGGCATAAAGTCGGTTTACCTTCTTTCCGAGCAGACAGAGCTTAAGCTTTCCGGAAAAAATCTGTCTTTGTCGAGACTGAAGCTTGCAAAGCGCGGAGGAAAAGGAGCAAAACACAGCTAAAAGGATTTTCTCTTTAGAGGGAGCATGGTACAATGAGAAAGATTGTATAAATTGAAAACAATTTGTATACAATAAATATGTCTTGTGTTACGAAGGAATTTGACGGCGCATGACAAGCAATAAGACAAATGAGAAGTATAGAAAGAGGGATAAAATGGAAAAATTGAAAGTAGGAATATTAGGAGCAACCGGAATGGTGGGGCAGAGATTTGCTACACTTTTGGAGAACCATCCTTGGTTTGAGTTAACTTGCCTTGCGGCTTCTCCCCGCTCCAAGGGAAAGACCTATGAGGAGGCGGTAGGAGATAAGTGGAAGTTGGATATCCCTATGCCCGAGTCTGTCAAGAAGATGGTTGTAAAGGATGTTTCTGATATTGAGTCAGTTAAGGAAGGTCTTGATTTCGTATTTCTCCGCAGTGGATATGAAGAAGGAGGAAATCTTTGGCCATCGAGGAAGCCTATGCGAAGGCCGAACTTCCGGTGGTTTCCAAATAACTCTGCACACCGCTGGACGGAAGATGTTCCCATGGTTGTACCCGGAGATTAACCCTGAGCATTACGAAATCATAGAAAGACAGCGGAAGCGCTTTGGGTACTAAGAAGGGCTTTATTGCCGTTAAGCCGAACTGTTCCATTCAGTCTTATACTCCTGCATTCGCTGCATGGAAGGAATTTGAGCCGTATCAGGCTGTGATTTCAACCTATCAGGCGATTTCCGGAGCAGGAAAGAACTTTGAGACTCGCCTGAAATGGTAGGGAAATATTATTCCCTTATATCGGAGGAGAGGAAGAAAAGTCGAGAGAGAGCTCTCAGGTGTTCTTGGAACCCTTACAGAGAAGGGCATTGCTTTGAAAGAGGACCTTGTTATCAGTGCGCAGTGTATTCGAGTTCCCGTTTTAAACGGTCATACGGCTACCGTTTCCGTTTCCTTTAGAAAGAAGCCGACGAGGGAAGAGTTGATTTCCGCACTCAGAAACTATAAGGGACTTCCGCAGGAGAGAAACTTGCCCTCCGCACCGAAGCAGTTTATTCAGTATTTAGAGGAGGATAATCGTCCTTCCGTTTTTGGAAGATGTAAATTTTGAAAAGGGCATGGGCATATCCATTGGTCGATTAAGAGAGGATCATCTTTTCGACTATAAGTTTGTCGGTCTTAGCCATAATACTTTAAGAGGTGCTGCAGGAGGCGGTGTGCTTTCTGCGGAGATGCTGGTGGAGCTCGGTTATATTAAAAAGTAAAGACAGGAGGATGCAAGGAAAGAAAAAGACAAGGCAAAGTGGATTTTCTTTTCTTTCATCCTTTTTTTATACTGTGATTTCAGGAAATGTTCAAAAAATTCAGGAAAGACAGAAGGAGGAGCGCATGAAGGTTCAAAAATTAGGACATTTTGTGGATGGGAGAGAGGTTCATCTTTTTACGATGGAAAATAAAAATGGAGTCAAGGCAAGTTTTACTGACCTTGGCGGAGTTTGGCTTTCCCTCCTTTTCCCGAATCGTAGCGGAAAGGAACTGGATCTCCTGCTTTCTGTGGAAAACTGGGAAGATATCATGGAAAATCCCGGACACATGGGAGAAGTGGTTGGACGAAACAGCAATCGTATCGCCGGAGGAAAGTTCAGCCTGAATAATAAGCCTTATCAGCTTTTCTTAAATGATGCGCAGTACAGCAACTGCCATTCCGGACCTGACTATTATGGAAGACGACTTTTTACAGTAAAGGACGAAGGGGACAATACTCTGACGCTTTCCTTGTTCTCAAAGGACATGGATCAGGATTTCCGGAGACTTGATTTTTCCGTGCGTTACACTTTGACGGATGATAATGAAGTGAAGATTCGCTACAAGGGGCTTTCCAACAAGGATACGGTGATGAATTTTACAAACCATGCCTATTTTAACCTGATGGGACATGATTTCGGTTCTCTTCTGAGCATGAAATTTCGTCTTCATGCGGACAGCTACACGCCTTCCGATTCTCACTTAATTCCTACGGGAGAGATACGCAGTGTGGAGGGAACTGCCTTTGATTTTAGGACGGAGAAAAGCGATGCTTGATACGAAACGTCTTAAGAACGAGCTAAAAATCAGTAGGGGGTATGACCATAATTTCTGTATAAGAGACTATGACGGAACACCCGCTGCGCAGCGGAGGTTTTCTGTAAGAAATCCGGCATCGCCATGGAGGTGAAGACGGACTGCCCGGGAATTCAGTTTTATACCGGAAACTTTATGTCTGCAGAAGGCCTTGAAAGGGCGGATGCGACTATGGAAAGCATAGCGGTTTTTGCTTGAAACGCAGTTCTACCCCGATGCGGTAAATAATCCGAATTTCCCTCTCCGATTGTGAAGGCGGGAGTCGTGATAAGTCGGAAACGGTCTACCGTTTCTTTTAGAAGATTGATTTAAAATGAAAAAAATTATTTATTGCGGAGAAGCCTTCTGTTGCCAAGCAGTTTGCGGAAGCTCTGGAGTGGGAACAGGAGGGGGAAACCGCGGCTATTTGGAAAATCAGGATTATATCTTTACCTGGTGTGTAGGGCATCTCATCAGTATGAGCTATCCGGAAAAATACGATGAGGAACTGAAGAAGTGGAAGATGGAATCCCTTCCCTTTATTCCGAAAGAGTATCTCTATGAAGTGATCCCCTCCGTGAGAGAGCAATTTTCCGTGGTTTCCGCCCTTTTACAGAGGAAGGACTTGGAAACCATCTATATCTGTACTGACTCGGGAAGAGAAGGAGAGTATATTTATCGCCTTGTTGCTTCCCAATGTCCGGAGATTCGCGCGGAAGAAAAACGAGTATGGATTGACTCCCAAACCAAGGAAGAAATTCTTCGAGGAATTCGAGAGGCGAAGACGAAGACGGCCTATGACAAGCTGGGAACGGCTGCTTATCTTAGAGCAAAGGAAGACTATCTTATGGGAATTAATTTTTCCTGTGTTTTGACTCTTCACATGGAAGAGAGCTTGCGAGAGCCCTTGGAAAGGAAAAATCTACCGTTATTGCAGTGGGAAGAGTGATGAGCTGCGTTCTCGCCATGATTGTACAGCGGGAAATGGAGATTCGCGCCTTTCAAAAGACGAGCTTTTGGAAGGTTCTCGGAGATTTCAGTTTGGATGGGAAAAATACAGCTCTTTCCTGTGAATTTCGAGGAAAGGAAGAGAGTAAACACTATAGAGAGTCCGACTTGTATAAGAATATGGGCTTTTCACAGGAAGAAAAAAAGCGAAGACATTTTCAGGAAATCTTTCAACCCTTATCCAAGGGAAGGCATCATTACGAGCTTAGAAAAAAAGAAAGAAGTCAAAAATCCTCCGCTTCTTTTTAACCTTGCGGAACTGCAAAACGAATGTGCCAAGATTTTAAAAATCAGTCCCGATGATACCTTAAAGCTTGTGCAGGAGCTTTATGAAAAGAAGCTGTGCACCTATCCGAGAACGGATGCCGTGGTGCTTTCCACAGCGGTTTCAAGGAAATTGAGAAAAAAATATCCGTGGTCTTTCCGTCTTTCCGCAGTACCTTCCCTTTACAAAGGAGATTCTGGAGCGAAAAAGCTATAGCGGTATCGCTAAGACGAAGTACTGCGACGACAAAAAAATCACCGATCACTATGCCATTATTCCTACGGGGCAAGGAAGATCCCAGTACAATAGTCTGGGAGCGCTTCAAAAAGGTCTTTTGATTTTATTGTCCGTCGCTTTCTCTCCATTTTTTCCTTCCGCAGAATATAAAAATATAATCTTTCTATTGGTGGTTTTAGAGGAAGAGTTTCTTTCGTGAGTGAGAAGCAACTTGAAAAGCCGGGTTACCTTCAGCTCTATGAAAAAGTATAGAGAAGGAAGAAAAGGAAGGAATTCGGAGAATGAGGAGGATGAAGAGAACTGAGTAAGCGGCCTCCGGCCTTTCCGGCTTAAAAAAGGTTCCAAAGTTTATCTTATGAATACCGCCTTAAAGGAGGGAGAAACCTCCTCCGAAACGCTATACTTCAGGAACGATGATTCTGGCCATGGAAAATGCGGGAAAGCTGATAGAGGATGAGTCTCTTAGGGAACAGATTAAAGGCTCCGGAATCGGAACCTCCGCAACGCGTGCCGGAATTTTGACCAAGCTGGAAAAGAATGAATATATTTGTTTGGATAAGAAAAACCAACAGCTTTCTCCGAGTCTTTTAGGAGAGAAAATTGTGCAGATTCTTTGGAACTCTATTCCCTCGCTTTTAAATCCGACCCTTACCGCTTCTTGGGAAAAAGGTCTTTCTTATGTGGAAGAAGGGACGATAGAAGAGAAGGAGTATATGAAGAAGCTGGAAGATTTTGTACGGAAAAACACGGAAAAGGTGAAATCAACTTAAATGAGTAGAAAGGACACCATGAAAAAAGAAGCTTGTACAACAAAGAAGCTCTTTCCTGAGCTGAAAGCACCTTATGACAACTTGTTACAGGATACACTTTATCCTTGGGAAGCTCTTCCGAAGATTAAAGCTTTGGATTAAAGCTATACAAGAAAAGTCTGTCAGATGACTATAATGAGGTAAAGCAGGGAGTATTTATCCATAAACGGTAAAAATTTTTCCCCAATATCTATCTGGGGAAAATATCATCATTATGGAAGATTGTGAGCTAAGACCGGGAGCTTTTTTACGAGAAAATGTTTTTGCGGGAGCCGGTTCCGTACTTGGAAACAGTTGTGAATTTAAAAATGCGGTACTCTTTCCCCATGTGCAGACTCCACACTATAACTATGTTGGAGATTCTATTCTGGGGAATACTCCCACCTTGGGGCAGGAGCCCTTAACTTCCAATGTAAAAGTCGGATAAGACTCTTCTCAAAAACTCCATTTCGAAGATGGAGAAATCGAGACAGGACTTAAGAAGTTCGGGGCTATTCTTTCCGACCATGTGGAGGTAGGCTGTCAAAGTGTATTAAATCCGGGAACAATTATATTTTCCCATACGAATATCTATCCATTGTCCGCCGTTAGGGGTATAATACCCGGTGATTCAATCTATAAGGATAAAAACACGATTGTGAAAGAAGAGAGGAAAGGAATAGGACTATGAACGAATTTGGAGAGAATGTATTTATTTTAGACCACCCCTTGATTACCCACAAAATCTCGATTCTAAGAGATAAGACAACAGGGACCAATGAGTTCCGCCAGCTGGTAGAAGAGATTGCAATGTTGATGGGATTTGTGGCACTGTCCGATCTCCCCATGACCAAGGTTCCTGTGGAGACACCGATTGAAACGGCAGACACCTACGTGATTGCAGGAAGAAAATTGGCGATTGTTCCTATCCTTCGTGCAGGTCTGGGCATGGTGTCGGGGCTAACCGCTTTGGTGCCGTCAGCAAAGATTGGCCATATTGGACTTTATAGAGATGAAACTACGCACAAGCCGGTAGAGTATTTCTGTAAGCTCCCGAGTCCGATTGAAGAGAGAATTATCGTGGTTTGCGATCCGATGCTTGCAACAGGCGGTTCCGGTGTGGATGCTATTAACCTGATTAAGAAGCACGGTGGAAAGAAGATTAAGTTTGTCTGCATTATTGCGGCTCCGGAAGGAGTAAAGAAGCTTCATGAGGAGCACCCCGATGTACAGATTTATGTTGGAAATTTAGATAGGGAATTGAATGAAAATGCCTACATCTGTCCGGGACTTGGTGATGCAGGAGACAGAATCTTCGGAACAAAATAAAAAAAGAGGAAAGAATCTTCTTTCCTCTTTCTACATGCCGCTGGCCGGACTTGAACCGGCACGGTTTCCCGCTTGATTTTTGAGTCAAGTGCGTCTGCCATTCCGCCACAGCGGCAAGCGCTATAAAGATTAGCATATTTATTTTTCTTTTGCAAGTATTGTTTTGGGGAAGGCTTATGTCCTTTCAAAAGATATTTTCGATTATTTTTGCAATAGGAGCAGATAGTGAATTGTTTAGAGGCAAGAAAATATATATATGATTTTGTACATAGGAACTGGGAAGAAGAGAGGGTTGAGGACTTCTTAAAACATCTACATCTGTCAAGATTGTCAAGAGGAACTGCGGATTACGCATATGGTTTATCATGGCTTACATGGTCTTGACGGAAAAGAGGAGCTTTAGTATAGACAGTTCTTATTCGGAAATGCAGGAAGAGGCGGGGCATTTTTTATTTCAATGCCACTTTTTTTCCGCCTTTCGTATCGTATCGGAAACGCTTGTTTTCTGGGCTGTCTGTTTTGAGTTTACTTTGCTTTGTGGCGAAGTATGGAGCCTATCTTTCTTAGGAAAATTTTTGGAAATTAATTTATATCTTTCTTAAGGCAATTTTGAAAAAGAAGTTATTTCTTTCTTGAACGGATTTTAAATATCAAGCTATTGCGTTCTGTTTGATTTTCATAAAACTATTTTTTCTAAAAAGAGTAAAAATAGAGTAGGAGGATTCTTTGAGCAAAGACAAATTGTTATTGATTGACGGACACAGCATCTTATCCCGAGCCTTTTACGGTGTTCCTATTTTGAGTAATCAAGAGAGGCATTCCGACAAACGGTGTTTTTGGATTTTTAAATATTTTCTTTAAAGGAAATAGAATTGGAAGAGGCAGAGCATGTTGCGGTTGACTTTGATATGCCTGTGCCGACATTCAGACACAAGATGTTTTCCGACTATAAAGGCACAAGAAAATCTATGCCGGAGGAACTAAAGCAACAGGTACCGATTTTGCAGGAGCTTCTTACTGCCATGAATGTTCCCATTTTAACGATGGAAGGGTATGAAGCGGATGACATTTTAGGAACAGTTGCCAAAAGAGATGCTGAGAAGAGGGAAAGGAAGTCCAATTGTTTCCGGTGACAGAGATCTTCTGCAACTTTCTGATGAGCATATTAAGATTTCTCCCGAAAACCGCGAAGGGAGAGACGAATATTTACAACTACTACCCAAAGGATGTGGAAGCAGAGTGGGGAGTTACTCCGAAAGAGTTTATTGACTTAAAGGCTCTTATGGGAGACAGCTCCGACAATATCCCCGGTGTACCCGGTATGGGGGAGAAGACTGCTGGCTGGATTATTGAAAAGTATCACAGTATTGAAAATGCCCTTGCTCACGCAGATGATCCGGAGTTTAAGGTCCCCAGAAAGCCGAAGGCGGCAGAAGATTTAAAGACGCATTTTGAGCTTGCCAAGCTTTCCAAGGAGCTTGCAACAATCTGCATAGAGGCACCGATTGCCTTTTCGTTTTGAGGATACGAAGCTGGAAAACTACGCTAATGCGAAGAGCCTTGCACTGGTAAAGAAATGGGAGTTTCGTTCTCTCATTCCCCGATTTTCCTCGGAAAATGTAGAGGAAAGCCCTGCCTTTTCATTAAAGCCCTGGAAGGATGTTACGGATCCCTATCTTTTTCAGATTGTGGCAAAGGATGCCATGAAGCAGGGCGAAATCGGTCTTATTTTACTTTCTGAAGAAGAAATGTTTCTTTATCTTGCGCTTTCCGATGAGCGTCTCTACCGAGTTCCGCTGAGCATTGCGGAAGAAAAGCTTCCGGAGATATTCAAGGCTTGTAAAATTTACACCTTGGAAGCCAAAAAGGAGATGAAGCTCCATGAGATTTTTACAGAGGGGGAAGTCTATGACTTGGCTATTGCCGCCTACCTCCTAAATCCGCTAAAAGAGTCCTATTTCTATGATGATTTGGCAAGAGATTATCTTTCCCTTATTTTACCGGGAAAGAAGGAACTGAAGGACATAAGGGAAGAGGGAATTTATCAGGCACTCATTGCCCTAAAGGCAAAGGACAGTATTTTTCCCAAATTAAAGGAGGAAGGGCAGTGGGAACTCTATGAAAAGATTGAGATACCGCTTTCCAAAACCCTCTATTCCATGGAAAAGACCGGCATTATGGTCGATAAGGCAGAGCTTCTTTCCTATGGAACGGTTTTAAAAGAGAAGATTAACGAGTTGCAAATTGAAATATATGCCATGGCAGGGGAAGAGTTTAACATCAACTCTCCACAGCAGCTCGGTGTGATTTTATTTGAAAAGATGGGAATACCGGGTGGAAAGAAAACAAAGACCGGCTACTCTACCGCGGTGGATGTACTGGAGAAGCTTTCAGAGGACTATCCAATCGTTACAAAGATTATGGAATACCGTACTTATGCCAAGCTGAATTCCACCTATGCGGAAGGATTATTGCATTATATCGGAGAGGATTCTCGGATACACGGCGTTTTCCAGCAGACGGTGACGGCGACGGGAAGACTTTCCTCTACAGACCCGAATTTACAGAATATTCCTATCCGAACAGAGATGGGAAGACATTTCCGTTCCGTATTTATTCCCAAAGAAGACTGCGTATTTTTGGATGCGGATTACTCCCAGATAGAACTTCGTATTTTGGCGGCTCTTTCCAAGGATGAGAGATTGATTGAAGCCTACCGTATGGATAGAGATATTCATAAGGTTACGGCGTCACAGGTCTTCCATGTGCCACTGGAAGAGGTTACAGAGGAGTTAAGAAGAAATGCAAAGGCGGTTAACTTCGGGATTGTCTACGGTATTTCCGCTTTCGGACTTTCTGAAGGCTTAAGTATAGGACGAGCTGATGCAAAGGAATATATCGAGCGCTATTTTACGACTTATCCGAAGGTAAAAGAATACTTGGATTCAGAAATAGAATTTGCAAGGGAAAATGGCTATGTGAAGACGATTTTTGGAAGACGTCGTCCTATCCCGGAAATTCACGCGTCGAACTTTATGAGAAGGAGCTTCAGCGAGCGTGTAGCCATGAACTCCCCGATTCAGGGAACGGCTGCAGACATGATGAAGGTGGCGATGAATTCCGTTTTTGCGGAGCTTAAAAAAAGAGAATTGAAGAGCCGGATTGTCCTACAGGTGCATGATGAGCTTCTTTTGGAAGTACCTAAGGGAGAACTGGAAGAAGTAAGAGATATTTTAGTTTCTTCCATGGAAAATGCGTTGACCCTCCCCGTACCCTTCTTGGTCGAAGCAAAGACCGGAAAGAAGTGGGAGGAAGCACACTAATGGAAATCGATAAAAAAGATCTTCTTTCCCTAGCTTCTTATCAACAGCCTATACGGGCTCTTTCCAAGCATATGCTATCGGATTGAAAAACAGGAAGAGGGAGAGGAGAAATCCTTACTGCTTTACACCTGGCCGGAACCCTATGCCTTTTCCCACACAGCGGAGGAGGAAAAAGCAAAGAAAAACTTTCCCTTTTCAGAAGAAGGGCTGGAGGAGATACGAGTGTATCTTAGTGCTGGGAAATGGGTACTGATATATGTTTTTGGATTTGATCAGTGTATTGACTGTAAAAAAATAGACAAAGAAAGGCATTGGATTGCAAAAGGATATTTTAGCCGTAATAGGCGGAATGGGAAGCGGAAAAACCACGGTGCTTTCCATTTTAGAGAGGGAAGGACAGTATGAAAGACTGGAAATGGACAGCATTGCAAAGGGCTGCTATAAGGATAGAGATTTTGTAAAGGAACTTGCGTCCATACTGCCGGAGAATCTGTTTCAAAATGAGGGGGAGCTAAACTTTCCCCTCTTTCGATCCCTTCTTTTAAAGGAGGAAGGGTATCGAAAGGCGGTGGAGAAAAAGGTTCATCCGCTTGTTTTTCAAACGGTTGAAAAGGCTATCCTAAAGGCAAGAAAAGATGGAAGAAAGCTCGCCATTGAAACTGCTCTTCCTAACGAAGCCTTTTTATCCCTTTGTGATGCGGTACTTTTTGTGGATTGTCCGTTGGAACTTCGCCTTTCCCGTCTTATGGAAAGTCGGGGTTATGAAAGAAAGGACGCCGAAAAGATGATAGAGGCGCAGGATGTTGAAAAGTACAAGGGATTTGCGGATTTTGTACTTTTAAATGAGGGAAGTATAGAAAGGACAGAGGATGCGATTCGCCAGTTTATCCAGCGGTTCTGATGGAAACTGCAGCTATATCGGGACAGAAGAAGCTCATATTTTAATCGATTGCGGAGCAGGAATTAGAACGATTGAATCAGGTCTTAAGACGCTTGGTTTAAACTGGAGGGACATTGATGCCATTTTCCTAACCCATGAACACTTTGACCATATCAAGGCGCTTGGAAGTATCCTTAGGAAAGCGGAAATTCCGGTTTATGGGAGTCTCGGAACCTTGCAGGGTACATTACTTTGTAAAGGCCTAAAGGATTTACCGAAAGAGCTTTTAAATCCGATTTTGACAGATAAGAAATTCAGTATCAAAGATTTAGACTTATTGCCTTTCAGTATTCATCATGACACAAGAGAGCCTCTCGCCTATAGGCTGGAGTCCGGTACTAAGCATTGTGCGGTTGCGACGGACCTTGGGAGCTATGATGAATATACAATTAAGCATTTACAGGATACGGATGTTCTTCTTTTGGAAGCAAACCACGACATAGCGATGCTCGAGAGGGGGCCATATCCTTTGGAACTGAAACGCAGAATTCTTTCGGATTACTGACACCTTTCCAATGAAAGCAGCGCGGCACTTTTGGGAACTCATATAGTAGGGAAACTCAGGAAGTCTCTGGACATTTGAGTAAGGAAAATAATGATCCCACTCTTGCCCTGGAAACTATTCGGGAGAGTCTCTCGGAGAAGGAACTTCCGCTTAGCGTGGCAAAGCATGGAGAAATCTCTGAAATACTGGAGTGGTAGAAAGGTGGCTTTTCATAGAATGATAGACGGAGTAGTAGGAGTAGTTACCGAGTTTTAATCCCTTTCATGAGGGGGCACTATTTTTATCAGAGAAGAATATGGGTGCCAGACTATATTGTTGCCGTGATGTCCGGAGATTTTGTGCAAAGGGAGAGCTGGCTCCAAGTTCGAAAAGAGGAGAGAGGCCATTTTCGGGAGTGGATCTCTTGGTGCAGCTTCCTGCCATGTTTTTCCTTCTCGAAGTCGGGACTTTGCTCGGGAAGCATAAAAGTCTTCACGAACTGGGCTTTGTGGATCAACTTGTTTTGGTTGGAGAGGAAATTTGCAAGGCTAAAGAAATCACCGGATTTTTAGAAAAGGAAGAAGAGAATCGGACTTTCAGAATAAATTTCGTTCCTATTTGGCAGAAGGCTTTTCTTATCCTGCTGCAAGAGATAAAAAGCTATTCAGAGCTATTTTCGGATTCCATTCTCCCAAACGATAATCTAGGATTTCTTATTAAGGGCTATGAATAGTCTCGGTACAAAATGAGATCTAGGCATTATTTCCAGAAACAAATCTTTTCTTCTCACAGCTTGCGGAATAAAACATGAGAAGAGCATAAAAGATTCAGTTTGCAGATATAGAAAATTTGAAAGATTATCTCTATTTTCGGCTTATGGAGCTGGAACGAGATGATATTTTCCTTAAGTGAATTTCAGGATATCAGTCCGGAATTGGGAGAGGATTCAAGATAAAGCAAAGCAGCGAAGACAAGTGATTTACGGATTCTATCCGAGACTTGAAGGGAAAAATTACCTACTCTATGTGCCGGGCGCTTATGCATATTCTTTTTAGATATAAAAAGAGGATATACTTAAAATCAAGGAAGACGCCTATTCGTATTTCCGTGTTTTGGGTTGCAGCAGAAATGGAGAAAAATTACTTTCCTTCTTACCCGGACAACAGCATACTTCTCGGACAGGATTTGAAAAATAATCCGGAGCTCTGGATGAATAAAAGTCTAAAAACAGATCTTTTTGTCGGAAGAGTTTTTCAGAGTATTTATCCAGAACGGAAAAGGATGAATTCCGTGAGTTTTTTGTCAAAATATGATACTATTTATTTAAGGAAAAGCAGGCTGTCCTAGACAACTTTGCAATAAATAGAAGAATGAAAAGGTAATTATAATGCAGAAAGGGAGTTTTTCATGAAACTGGTTTATGCGATTATTAGAAATGATAATGAAGATGATGTGATGACAGCTTTGATGCAAGATCATTTTGTGGTGACTAGACTTTCTACTACGGGAGGATTTTTAAAAAAAGGGAATACGACTTTGATGATTGCCTTGGAAGATTCCGAAGTGGAGAGGTGTATTGACCTGATTAAAGCACAGTGCGGAAGAAGACAGGAGATTACGGTGAATATGCCGTATTTGTCCGGTAACTCTCTGATGAATTATACTACAATGCCTATGAATGTAGAAATTGGCGGAGCAACCATCATGGTTGTACCCCTGGAGCGTTTTGAAAAGTACTAAATAGCAAACAGGATAGTTAGAAGGAAGTACGAGTTGTAAAAAGAAAAAAGTGAAAATTGTCCTAAATTAGATTCTTTTATAGGATTATGCTGCTTTCTCTTTTTTCCTCGGACTTCCTTTGCTATAATAGCAGCAGTTTTATACAATATCACAGGGTGACCTGTGCAATTTTTGTGAAAAGAGATGTAAATTGCTTTTAAGAAAGAAGGATTATTATGTCATTTATTGAGGATGTAAAGGCAAAAGCTAAGGTCAAGATGAAAACAATCGTTTTGCCTGAGGCAGAGGACAAGAGAACCCTCGAAGCGGCTCAGCAGATTAAGGCAGAAGGATTTGCAAAGCTTGTACTTCTTGGAAACAAGGAAACTGTGGAGAAGGATGCACAAAGTTATGGCTTTGATTTTGTCCGGTATTGAGATTGTGGATCCCAAAATGTCTCCTTCTTTAGACGATTATGTAGCTACATTGGTAGAACTTAGAAAGTCCAAGGGCATGACAGAGGAAGAGGCAAGAAAGCTTCTTACGGAGAGCAATACCTATTTTGGTGTTATGATGGTAAAAAAGGGAGATGCAGACGGTTTGGTTTCCGGTGCTTGCCATTCTACAGCAGATACACTTCGCCCTTCTCTTCAGATTTTAAAGACCAAACCGGGAACAAAGTTGGTATCCGCTTTCTTTGTTATGGTTGTACCGGATTGTCAATATGGTGAAAATGGAACCTTTGTCTTCTCCGACTGCGGGTTAAATCAGAATCCGACAGCAGAAGAGCTGGCTGCAATCGAAGAGTCTTCCGCAGAGTCTTTCCGCTTCTTGGTAGGAAAAGAGCCTAAGGTCGCTATGCTTTCTTATTCCACTTTGGGATCTGCAAAGCATGATGATGTAACAAAGGTTCAGGAAGCAACGAAGATTGCCAAGGAGAATAACCCCGACTTACTTTTGGAGGGTGAATTACAGCTTGATGCGGCTCTTGTAGAGTCCGTTGCTTCTTTAAAGGCACCGGGTTCCCAAGTTGCAGGTCATGCAATACCTTGGTTTTTCGAACTTGGATGCGGGAAATATCGGCTATAAGTTGGTTCGAGACTTGCCAAGGCAGAAGCTTGGTCCGATGACCGAGGGGTGCTCAGTCCTGTCAATGACCTGTCAGAGGTGTTGCAGTGCAGAAGATATTGTTGGTGTAGTTGCTATCACCGCTGTGCAGTGCCAACTTTACGACTAATGTTTTGTCCCGGTTTGCTATACAGTGTTCTTAATACGAATATCTTGGGAGTGATATTCGAAGAAAATACATCATTTTTGGAGGTTCTATGAAAATCTTAGTAATTAATTGCGGTTCTTCTTCCTTAAAGTATCAGTTGATTGATATGGAAGGAGAAAAGGTACTGGCAAAGGGACTTTGCGAGAGAATCAGTATTGCAGGTTCAAAGTGGAAGCATCAGGTGCCGGATAAGGATGACTATATCGTGGAAGCCGATATGCCGGATCATTCCGTAGCGGTAAAGTTGGTTTTTGATGCGCTTACGGGAGAGTACGGTGTAGTGAAGTCTGTTGACGAGATTACGGCTATCGGTCATCGTGTCCTCCACGGTGGAAACAAATTTACCGAGAGTATTGTTGTAAACGAAGAGGTAAAGAAAGTTATTCGTGAGTGCTTTGACTTAGGGCCCTTACACAACCCTGCAAACCTGATGGGAATTGAAGCCTGCGAGAAGGTTGTTCCGGGCAAGAAGAATGTAGCTGTTTTTGATACAACCTTTGGTATGACACTTCCGGAGAAGGCATATTTTTATGCTATTCCGAAAGAATACTATGATAAGTACGCCATCCGCCGTTACGGCTTCCACGGAACCAGCCATGCTTATGTATCTCAAGAGACCATCCGTTTCGGCGGCTTGGATCCGGAAAAAGCTAAGGTTATTGTTTGTCACTTGGGAAATGGAGCATCCATTTCTGCATCGATCGGTGGAAAGGCTGTAGATACATCTATGGGACTTACTCCGCTTGAGGGACTTATCATGGGAACTCGTTCCGGTGATGTAGACGGTGCAGTAATTCAGTTTATTGCTAACCATGAGAACAAGACTGTAGATGAAGTTTTAGATATCTTAAATAAGAAGTCCGGTGTTTTGGGAATGACCGGAATCTCTTCCGACTTTAGAGATATCGAAATTGCTGCTGAAAATGGAGACCATATGGCTGAAGTTGCTCTTGATGCATTCCGTTACAGAGTGGCAAAGTATATCGGTGCTTACGTTGCAGCAATGAACGGTGTTGATGCTATCGCATTTACTGCAGGTGTAGGTGAGAATGATAAGGTTACCAGAAGACTGGTGACGGAAGAGCATCTTGCTTACCTTGGAGCAAAAATCGATCCGGAGAGAAACGATGTAAGAGGAAAGCAGAGATTGATTTCCGCGGACGATTCCAAGGTTAAGATATTCCTTATTCCTACAAATGAAGAGCTTGCTATTGCAAGAGATACCAAGCGTTTAACAGAGTAATTAAGAGATAGGAAATTTTTGCTTGCAATTTATGGCAAGATAGTGTATTTTATCATGAGTGTGTTTTTCGACGGGACTGTCTATTATACTTTGCCCGTTAAAGGCGTGAGGAAGGGCTCACGTTATGATTAAAAAGCATGAGCAAATCCACCGATGTCCAATCGGTTAAGACGGGAGGTGTAAATATGTCTATTTGTCCAAAAAATAAATCATCCAAGGCCCGCAGAGATAGCAGAAGAGCAAATTGGAAGATGGGTGCTACTAACCTTGTAAAGTGCTCCAAGTGTGGTGCGTTGGTTATGCCTCATAGAGTTTGTAAAGTTTGCGGATCTTACACATAAGCGTGAGATTATCAAGTGAGAGGACTGAAGCTTTGGGAGTTTCCATAAGGGCTCTTTCTTTTGTTCAAAATCAGAGATTTTCTTTGAATATGCATATTTTAAATTTAAAAACAAAATTATTCCTAAAATTGCTGGACTTGCACAATCTAATGTTAATATACGAGGCGAGCAAAGTCTCAAAAATGTATGATCTTGATGCAGTAAGGAGAATACTAATGAAGAAATATGTATGTGTTGTATGTAGGGTTTATATCTACGAGTCCGGAAGTTGAGAAGAGGGAGCAGGGGAGTTGCTGCCGGAAACAGCTGGGAGGACGTTCCTGAAGATTTCGTTTCACGTAGTGTGAGTGTGGGTGAAAATGACTTTGTTCTGAAGTATCTGAGGACCAATCTATCCTAGATTCCGGGGGGTATAAATAGGGAAAAGCAATAGAGGAGAATAGCAATGTATTCATGCAGAAAAATCACAGATGACTTAGTTTACGTAGGTGTAGATGACAGAAGACTGCCACTTTTTGAAAATATTTTTCCTCCGGACAGGAGGAGTTGCGTATAATTCCTATTTGCTACTGGATGAAAAGACAGTGCTGTTGGAGTAGCTGTGATCAGACAGTTGCTCATCAGTTTTTAGAGAATATTGAGTTTGCACTGGGGGGGAGAACTCTGGATTATCTGCTGATTCATCATATGGAGCCCGATCATTGCGGTTCCATTTTGGAAATCTACAGAAGATATCCCAAACTAAGCATTATTGCCAATATGAAGACCTTCCAGATGTTGGACCAGTTCTTTTCACTGTCTCTACCGGAAGAACAAAAGATAGTGGTTAAGGACGGAGAGGATTTTTCCTTTGGAAAGCATAGTTTTAAATTCCTCTTTGCTCCTATGGTCCACTGGCCCGAAGTTATGTTTTCTTACGATACTACGGATTCCATTCTTTTTTCTGCAGATGCTTTTGGTATCTTCGGTTGCAATAATGGAAATATTTTTGCGGATGAGCAGAATTATAAAGAAAAAGATTTTCTGGATGATACCAGACGCTATTATGCCAATATCGTAGGTAAGTATGGACCGCAGACTCAGACTGCATTGAAAAAAGCCTCAGCTTATTCCATAAAGATGATTTGTCCTCTTCATGGGCCAATTTGGAGAGAGGATATTTCGTTTATCCAAAATAAGTATGATTTATGGTCTCGTTATGTTCCCGAGGAACAGGCTGCATTGATTGTATACAATTCTGTTTATGGTAATACAGAGTCCATCATGAATTACTTTGCAATGGAACTGGGCAGTAGAGGAGTTCGAAACATTCGGATTTATGATGTTTCCAAAACGGATTTTTCCTATATCATTGGAGAAATTTTCCGCGCAAGCCATCTTATTATAGGGGCAACAACCTATAACAATGGACTTTTCCCCAAAATGGAAAGTTTATTGACGGATATGAAGAATTTAAATGTGCAGAATCGCAAAAGTTGCAGTTATTAGAGAATGGAACTCGGGCACTGCAAAGTGCTTGCTGCTAAAGGGCTCTTGATGGCATGAAAGACATGAGCTATATTGGCGAATCCCTTACCGTGAAATCTTCTACGGTAAATAGGGAGGCATTGAAAGCTCTGGCTGATGCCGTAGCGGGTGATTTGTCTAAGTAATTGGATTCATTCAACTTGATACAAGGACCATACTGGATATAAGATCTATAATTCATCGAGAAATAGGCTCATAGGTGTGTCGGATTTCCCGTCAGCCTTATGGCTCTTTCACTCATCAACTCAAAATTTTCTTGTAATAGAGCGGCAAAGTGGTATAATCTAACTAAATTTTGATGGAAAATGGGAGGATTATGAGAATAAAAATCTTTCTTGATCTGATTTCGGTCTTCTTCAGGCTTGTAAAAAGCAATGCACCTCTACAGTATAAGGTCAATAGATTACGGAACTGCAGACAATATGAGTCCGAGTTAGTGAAAAGAGATTTTTCAGGAGTCTCTGCTCAAGAGAGTATAGAGAGGAGAGGAAAAAGGGAGGAAGAAGAGAAAGCAAAGGCTTTGATTTGGAAGAAAAGGAATGGAAAGAAAGACAGAAAGTTAAAGGAGTATATCTGACCGACAATACTGCAGGTTCCCGAACGAGTATATGGAAATTCTTCAGTCAATGAAGAAATACAGGGTAAATGCCCGTGTAAATTGATGTAAAGAATGATGATGGAAGAATCTAGTTTCAGAAAACGAATAACCCAATGCTTCGTGAAATCGATTCAGACAGCAGTATCATTCCGGATATTCAAGGCCTTTTGACCGCGTTTCACAATGAAGGAATCTATGTCATTGCCCGAATTGTGTGCTTTAGAGATCCTTATATCGGAACAAAACATCCGGAATGGATGAATCAGAAGGCGGATGGCAGCATTTTTGCGGATAATAGCGGTATGAATTGGGTTAATCCTTATCAAAAAGACTACTGGGAATATATTGCCTTAATTGGAGAGACTTGTGCGGATTTGGGCTTCGATGAGGTGCAACTTGATTATGTGCGTTTCTGTACGGAAAAGGGGATGCAGGAGGTTGTTTATCCGGAAGAAGCAGAGTCTGATAAAACGAAGATTATCACCGAATTTGTACAGTTCATTTCTGATCGAATGGCCAAAAAGCAGATTTTCTTTTCTAGAGATGTCTTTGGTACCATTATGGTACTTTCTATGTGGACAGCATGTCGGTAGGACAGATTATTCTCTATGTAACTTCATGGATTATATATTGCATGATTTATCCTCTCACTATGGAATGGGTACTTTGGCATTGCGTATCGGATACAGAACCCTATAAGACTATAGAGGGAGCTCTCCGCATCGAAAAAGATTTGTCTTTAGAAAGATGCAGGATGGAGAGTATCAGGCTGTTGTTCGCCCGTGGTTACAAGGCTTTACGGCATCCTATCTTCAACATTAGTATATCTTACGGAAAAGAGGCAAATAAGGGCACAGATTCAGGCTGTTTATGAGCGGTTATGATGATGGGCTGATTTGGAAATGCGAAACAACTATGATTTTTCTATCTTTCTTAGTAAAGAAGAAGAGGCGGAAAAGGCGGAACAGCTAAAGAGTCGTAAAAAGCGAATGACAAAACAAGAGATAAAGGATTCCCATAGGAAGAAGAAAAAGAATTTAAGATACAAGATGAATTTGGATAAACTCCCAAGTTACAGGGGTTTATGAAACTAATGGACAATGGATGATCATATATTGTGAAAAGGAAAATATCGAAAGAGAAGCAGTATTTTCAAAGTCATGTAAAAGTCCATTAAACTAGCAAATGGTATCCCAGATTCCAGCGCTTTTGAGTACATTTGTGGATCCGGAGCTGGAAGCTTTAGTCTTGGAGTCAAATCTCATAAAGGAATTTAAACCTCGATACAATACGGTATTAAAAGATGATAAATCATATCCCTATATTCGATTCAGTGTGGAAGAAGATTATCCGCGCTTGTTTACCACGCGTTCTAAAAAAAAAAAGCGTTCCAAATACTACGGGCCGTATACTTCTGTGGAGCAAGTCAGAGAAGTGATCGAACTTTTACGAAAAACGATACAGATTCGAAATTGTAACAAAGTATTCTCTGAAGATAAACCACTGGCTCGTCCCTGTATCTATTATGATATGGGACAGTGTGCAGCTCCCTGTGTTCTGAAGAAGTAAGGAAAGAGTAGTAGAGCCTTGATTCCTAAGGTCTCTGATTTTCTGGCAGGAAAAACAGAAGAAACCATTAAGACTTTGGAAGGAAAAATGCTGACTGCCTCCGAGAATATGGATTTTGAAAAAGCGATGGAGTACCGAGATTTGATTTCCGCTATCCATACAGTGGAAAATCGCCAGAAGATTACGGCATTGGATGGCGAGGACCGACGTTCTCGACTTAGAAGAGACTATGATTGTATTATTCAGATTTTCTTCGTTCGAGACGGAAAATCATCGGTAGAGACTAGTAGTTTTTTAAAGATTGACGATGAAGATAGTGATGAAGAGATTTTGTCTCTCTTTCTCAGACAGTTTTATAACGGAACACCTTTTATTCCAAAAGAAATCCATTTACCCTGCAGCCTTCCTGATCAGGAAATGATAGAAGAGTGGTTAAGTCAAAATGAAAGTGGAAGAAAGTGCAGCTGCAGAATCCCAAGCAGGGATAAGGAAAAGCTGAGTGGAATTGGTGAAAAATGCGGGATTCTGATGCTCCGCCATGCAGAGAAATATCGGAAAGAAAAGAAACAGGCACTTGCCCGAAGAACTGCAAAGTTGCAATAGGGATGAGTCGAATTCCTGCATATTGAAACCCATGATATTTCCAAACACATCCGGTGCGTTAACCGTTGGTTCTATGGTTGTGTATCAGGATGGAAAAGAGAAGCCGAACGACTATCGTAAATTTAGAATTCAGTCCGTGATAGGACAGGATGATTACGGGGCAATGAAAGAAATGCTTTACCGTCGCTTTACACATGGACTAAAGGAAAAGAAAGATAATCTCCAAAAAGGGAAAAAGGATGAACTCGGATCCTTTTCTCAATTTCCCGACTTGATTTTAATGGATGGAGGTAAGGGACAGGTTGGTATTTGTTTATCTGTTTTGGAGGAGCTGAAAATATCTATTCCGGTTTGCGGCATGGTAAAAGATGAGCATCACAGGACGAGGGCTCTTTTGGTTGATTTTCAGGAATATCCGATTTCAACAAGTAGTGAATGCTTTAAACTTTGACTCTGGAATACAGGATGAAGTACATCGCTTCGCAATCACCTACCACCGTCTCGCTAAGGGGAAAAGAAATAGGATCTATCTACTTCTGGATGATATTAAAGGGATTGGACCGCAGAGGAAGAAAGCATTGTTGCGGAAAAATTTCTACGATTTGTCGGGAATCAAATGTGCTACTTAGTGAGGAAATACGCACTATTCCGAAATGGATGAAAAATCAAAGATGGTTTTGCATTTTTCAGAACAGAAATATGAATCATCGAAATTGAGCAAGAGGAAGAATTGTACGTTCTTAGTCATATGAATTTTTATCTCTATCTCATAAATAGTAGCTATATCTATTTGTAAAAATGTAAGAAATGTTTAGATGAAAGAGTTAAGAGTCTAGGAAAAAAGGAGAACGCAAAGTGATTAAGACAATTTTACTTAAACAACATATTGGTGCTCCGACCACTGCTGTTGTGAAAGTAGGGGACAGTGTAAAAAGAGGAACCCTGCTTGCAGCACCGGAGAAGTTGGGTGCAAACGTGTTTTCCAGCGTGGATGGTGTTGTAAAGGAGATTACGGAAGAGGCAATTATCGTGGAGGCCTCCGAGGTACAAAGCGATGCCTCTGAACCCATTTCCGGGGAGGATTATCTTTCCCTTATCAAAGCGGCAGGAATTGTAGGAATGGGCGGAGCAGGATTCCCTACAGCCGTAAAGTTGAATATTGACTTAAAAGGTGGCTACATTCTGGTCAATGCGGCAGAATGTGAGCCTCTTCTTGAGCACAATATGAAACAGATTTTGGAACAGCCGGAAAAGACTATTCGCGGTATCCATTATGCTATGAAGACGTGCAATGCTACTAAGGGAGTCATTGCCATCAAGAAGAAGCATGAGGAAGAGATTAATCTTCTCTTGGAGCGTCTCGCTGAATTCCCTGATATTACGCTTCATCTCCTTCCGGATATTTATCCGATGGGAGAAGAGAGAGCAGTTGTTCGTGAGGTCTTAGGCAAGTTGCTCCCTCCAACTGCACTTCCCTCCGAAGCGGATGCCGTAGTTATCAATGTGGAAACCTGCTTAAGGGTTGCTGAGGCGATTGAAGACAAAAAGCCATCTTTCTTAAAGAACATTACCGTTGGCGGTAAGTTAAAGAAAGGTACGGAGTCTCAAGTTTTCATGGATGTGCCGGTGGGAACCACGGTAGGGGAACTTATCGAAATGGCAGGCGGAATTGACGGAGAGTATGGAGAAATTATCTTCGGAGGACCTTTTACAGGTTCTGCAGTTTCTCTTTCGACTCCGATTACCAAGACCAGCGGCGGTATTCTTGTTACCGAACCTTTCCCGGATTTAAAGGGAGCAAAGATGGGCGTTCTCATCTGTGCTTGTGGCGGTAACATGGATAGAATGGAAGACCTTGTAAGAAGTACAATGCCGTTCTTACGCGATGTGCGGGCTTGTAAGCAGGCTACCGACGTGCGAGGTACTTTAAAGTGTGAGAATCCCGGAAACTGTCCCGGTCAGGCACAGAAGATTTTGCATTTTAAGAATGCGGGATGCACGGATATCCTGATTGGAAACTGTAGTGACTGTACCAATACGGTTATGGGATCTGCACCAAAGATGAATCTGAATGTGCATCATCAGACAGACCATATTTTGGAAACGGTAGGCATGGAGCCTATGTCGCTACCTGACCAAGTCCAAGACAGTAGAACAGCTTCCGCTCAATGATGCGTAAGAGACAGATTCCGTTCCCGAAGGAAGAAACAAAAGCAGCAGAGACAGAAAAGAGAGATTTCAGTTTCAGCACCCAGTTAGATGATGGACTGTTCCACATCCGTATAGAGGAAGGGCAGGATATTCTATACAGAATTTTTATAAAAGAAAGGAAGAGAGCGATGTCTATTTCAGCAGAATATGCAGAAGAGCATAAGAGCAGTCCGGCAGTCTTATGTTGCAGGGCGGAAGAAGGAATTGTCCTTACCAATCGCAATCTGGAAGATCCTGAGATTTTTGATGATTTGGTTGACCAGGGACTCTTAAAGCTGGATGGCTGCCTTACGATTGGAGAGGTTTTGGGGGGAAAGTTGTTAAAGACTTCCGATTCTCTGACTCCTCTTACCAAGGATTTGCGAGAAGTAACAGCCCAGCAGAAGAACCTGCTAAGGAAGAAGAAAAGAAAGAGGCTGCTGTTGCAGTTCCTGCAGGAAAGCCACAGCTTGGCGGAAGTCTGAAGATTCATATCGGAGAAGGAAAGGGAATTGATATTCAGATTCCGCTAGGCGCTTTATCCGGGGTATCCGGTGTTCCCGGTATGGCTCCTCTTGCAGCCGGAAATCTACAGAGGCATAGAGCAGGAAGAGTTGTTGTTCGTTCTCTGGTAAGAAAGCATTTTAAGATTACCGAGGTGAAGCGCGGTCCGGAAACCAAGCTCGAGGGAACTGTTCTGACCATTCGCGAGGGAATTGAAGCAGAAGCGGTTGCTTCTCAGGAATTGGTAGAGAAGCTGGAAATCGAGATTATTACTCCGGAAAAGTATCATACTTTCTCGAACACCATTATGGATGTACAGCCGATTGCCACCAAAGAGGGGGATGATGAAATCGGATATGGAACAACCAGAGTTCTCGACGGTGTAGTTATGGTTGTTTCCGGAACGGATTCTAAAGGAGTACAGATAGGAGAATTCGGTTCCTCTGAGGGTTATCTTGATGAAAACATTATGTGGGGACGTCCCGGTGCACCGGATAAGGGCGATATCTTTATCAAGACCAATGTAATCATTAGAGAAAAGACCAATATGGAGCGTCCGGGTCCTTTGGCAGCTCATACCGCTACCGATTTGATTACCGATGAAATCAGAAAGGCATTAAAGAAAGCGGAAGAGAGTCTTGTTGTCGATACAGAGACATTTAACCAGGTTAGAAGACCGGGTAAGAAGAAGGTGGTTATCGTTATAGGAAATCTATGGGACAAGGTGCGATGCATGACAACCTTATTCTTCCTGCTGAGACCGGTGGGTGTTCTGGTGCAAAGCCGAATGTAGACCTTGGAAAACGTTCGGTGCTGTGGTTTCCGCTTGAAGCGTACTGGATGGCTGTATCGCATGCTCTAACCTGTATCGGACCGGTATCCGGCGAGATGTCTCGTCACTACTGGGGAGAGCCGCTCGTATTGGAAGTATTGCACGACAAGGATGTAGACCTTGCTGGGGTTGTTCTTGTCGGTTCTCCGCAGATTAACTCTGAGAAGTTCTATGTTTCCCGCCGTGTAGGTATAGACATGGAAAGCAATTGTCCGGACGGTGCCTTCGAGTTACTACCATTGAGGATTCGAAACAACCACTGATTTTGGTACAGCATTTCGAGTAGATCGGTAGAGAGCGTCAAGGTTGCAGGATGTCTTTCAGCAAATCCAGGGCAGTTGCAGGAAATAAGTATATGAATGCCATGGTGGACAATAACAAGTCCGAGGCAGGAATTGAAAATGAAATCCTCGCAAACAATACCCTTTGTCATGAGGACGCAATCCGTGCTTTAAATATGTTAAAGGCGGAGATGGCCGGTGAAGAAGTGAAGAAGGCTGAGCGTAAGTGGAACCCGAATGTTAAGACACAGAACGTGGAGCCTATTTCCAATGTTACCGGAAAGCCCATCCAGCTTGTGGAGAATGAAACTTCTCTTCCCATGAGTGATAAGTTTAAGGAGAAATATTTAAACTCCTGATGCCGAAATATACGGATAAACTCATTTACATGGAAGGTGTCATTGTGGAAGTTCATGATGGTGCCGTGGGGATTGACTTGAAAGGTCGTTTAGGCTTTCTGAAAATCCCTATGCGAATGTTGATTTCCGATTATGAAATCAAGGTCGGGCAGGAAGTAGGATTCAATATGAGTTTTATCGAACAGCTCGGGTCCGGAAGTAAATGAGAGGTATCATTAGTATATATTCAAAAGCAAAATAAGCCGTAGAATATTTACATAAAATTTTAAGAAAGGAGAAAGACATGGATTTTACAGTAGTAAAAGGGATGCAGTCTGAGATCTTTGTTCCTGTTACTCCTCCTCCTGTTTGGGCGCCGGTTACGAAGCCTTTAAAGGACATGGTAGTGGCTATCGCAACTGCTGCGGGAGTACATCATAAAGACGACAAGAGATTTAATCTCGCCGGAGACTTCAGCCTAGAATCGTTAGTGATACTATGCTGTCTTCTGAGCTTATGGTTTCTCATGGCGGATATGACAATAGTGACGTTAACAAAGACATTAACTGTATGTTCCCCATTGATCGACTTCATGAGTTGGCAAAAGATGGTGTTATTAAGGGTGTAGCACCTGTACACATCGGCTTCATGGGTGGTGGTGGAAACCAGGAAAAGTTTAAAAACGAAACCGGTCCGGAAATTCCGAGAATTTTAAAGGATGAAGGCGTAGATGCCGTAATCCTTACCGCTGGCTGAGGGACCTGCCATCGTTCTGCCGTGCTTGTGCAGAGAGCTATAGAGGAGGCTGGCATTCCAACGATTATTATTGCCGCACTTCCTCCTGTCGTAAGACAGACCGGTACTCCCCGAGCAGTTGCTCCTCTCGTTCCGATGGGTGCAAATGCCGGAGAACCGAACAACATCGAAATGCAGTACAATATTGTAAAGGATACTTTAGAGCAGCTTGAAGAAATCGAGTCTGCAGGTAAAAGTTGTTCCTTTGCCTTATGAGTACGTTGCAAAGGTATAAATGAGAGATTACTTGCTTTGCGAGTAATACCACTTATGAAATATCGAAAAATCGGAAGCATATTTTATGCTTCCGATTTTTTTGAAATTGGGATAAACTGGGAGAGAAAGGAGAGTTTGTGTATGAAAGAAAGAATACTGCGGACTTTAAGCATCAAGGCTTTCCATGTGAAAGAGGCTAGAGACAGCGGAAAATTTTCCCTGGAAAGGAATGATAAGAACGAATACCTCCTTCAATATAATTCGGCTATTCTAGAGATAGAACTGGCTATAGAGCCCCTCATCCATTCCTATTCCTTACAGCTTATTCCTAAAGAGGGACGTCATATTCCCATTCATTCCATTATGGATATTATCCCAATTTCTACGAAGGTATTGGGAAAGATTGGAGAGGGAATTACGCATACTTTGACAGGAATATATATCGTACTTACCGGAACGGATACGGAGGGGAATTATGTTTGCTTTTGGGAATTCCGACGGCTTTGTGATGATATTATTTTTGATCGTGCTGACCCCGAAAAGAGGACTTGATTTTACTCTTGGACATTTGCCCCGAAGCAAAGGCGGGTTATGCTCGTTCGGGACCGGATGCCTGTCATAGATTCTGCGATAATTTCTGTCAAGAGATTCGTCAGGTTCTTAAGAAACTGAACGGAATGTATTGCACAGAGAGACATGATTATAAAGATATAGAACGACCGGGAAAAGATAAGGTTGTTCTTGTAAAAATGGTGAGTGGCCAGGGAGCCATGTATGATACACATTTTCTCTCTCCGGAACCATCCGGATTCAATGGAAGTCATTCCATTATCGAAAGTACGGGCTCTCCTATCTTATCTCCCAAATGAGTATAGGGATGGGGCAATCCGGGCTTTATATTAAACAGAGGAGTACTTCGGAATATTCCGATTTTTCCCGCTTCTTGGATAGAGGGAAAAGATAGATTTATAATAATTGAATCTGTAGATATATTTTAGGGGCAGAATAACTGGGATTTTGATAGATATGTGTTTTAGGTGGGGAAAATATGGGAATTGGACCGTCAACAAAAGAAACAACCTTGCATCATTTTCGGGATCCCTTGGTGGATGAACTTTGTGATGATACGGATATTGATTTTACCGGAGTAATTGTGGCAGGGATACCACAGGACAATGTCAATAAATATTTTTACCGGTGACCGTATTGGGGCGTGGGAGGAAGCGATGCGGGTAAAAGGTGCAATTGTGAGTGAAGACAGCTGGGGAAACAGCAATGTAGATTTTGCCCATGCCATTGAAGAAATAGGAAGAAGAAATATAGCTGTGGTAGGGGTTTCTTTTGTTGGAGTACAGGGAGCCTTTGTAGTAACGAATCAGTATATGAACAATATTGTGGATATCAATAAAAGTGTCGAGGGAGTGGAGACCAATGTTGTTGGAGAAAACAATCTTGTTCGAAGTGATGCAAAAAAAGCGAAGGCCATTTTAAAGCTGAAAATGAGAACAATAGAGAAATAGAACAATTGGGTGATAGGCTGTATGGAAGAGAAACACTTTATTATAGGAACCGCAGGACATATAGACCATGGTAAAACGGCTTTGGTAAAGGCCTTGACAGGATACGATGCGGATAGACTTAGGAAGAGAAAAAAAGGGGAATGACCATAGAACTTGGTTTCACCTCTCTTTCCCTTTTGACAGGAGAAAAAATTGGTCTGATTGATACTCCCGGACATGAGAAATTTATACGGACCATGGTTTCCGGTGCTATGGGTATGGATATCGTACTTCTTGTTATTTCGGCAAAAGAAGGAATCATGCCTCAGACCTTGGAGCATTTGGCAATCCTTCGGCTTCTTAAAGTGAAAAATATCGTAGTCGTACTGACGATGATTGATTTGGTGGATATAAGTGTAGTGCGAAAAAGAGAAGAGGAAATTCGAGCACTGTTTGAAACCGAAAAGATGGAAATATTCCCGGTTTCCGCATATACAGGAGAGGGAATTCACGAATTAACTGCGTTTTTATCCGACAAGGCAGCTATGGTAGAAGGAAAAGCTGCTCAGGGTTCCTTTCGAATGCCGATAGATCGAGTATTTTCTGTGGCAGGTGCCGGGACTATTGTGACAGGAACAGCGCTTTCGGGGCGGATTATTAGAAATAAAAAAGAAGATGCAGAGCTTAAGTGGCTTATTTATCCTGAGGAAAGAGAAGTTCGGATCAGATATTCAGGGTTCATGGAAAAAGATACCGATTCTGCTCTATGCAGGCGAGAGAATTGCAGTAAATCTGCAAGGAATAGAAAAAGAGCAATGTCACAAAGGTGATGTTCTGGGAGAAAAAGGAGCTTTCCAGCCCGGTGCACTTTTGGATTGTCGAGTGGAGAGTATCCGAGGAAGTTCCGTAGATATTCGACACAATCAAAAGATGGAAATCCTTCTTGGGACAGCGCATATCCTCTGTAAGGCAGTGTTTTTGGAAGGGGATAGTATAAAAGATGGGGAATCCGCCCTTGTCCAGCTTCAACTGGAAGAAAAGACGGTGGCCGTTTTTGGGGAACGTTTTATCCTGCGGGATGAATCCTGCTTTGACCTCTTGAGGGGGAAACAGTTCTGGATCCCTGTCCTAAAGGAAGACATAGAAGAGGAAGATTCCCTGTTGCAAAGCTATTAGACTTGGAAACAGGAGGAGAGGAAAGCCTTCTTTATTCCTATCTAAAGAAAAGAAAGAGAAGATTTGTCTCTTTTACAGAATTAAAAAAACAGTTTAGCGGTTATCTCAGATACAGAAATAACAGAGGCTGAGCAGAAAAAGGCAGATGCTTCTTTGTTTTGCATTATCTTAAACGAAGAGATGTATACCATTCTTTCTGAAGAAGAAGTTTTAATGCGAAAAGAAGTAGAGGATTATCTAAGAGATTTTCATAAGAAAAACCCGTACAAACTGGGAGAAAAGCCCATGGTGCTTTACAGCAGATTATTTTCATCTTATAACAAAAACACCTATAAGGCTTTACTGAAAAGTTGGGAAGAGCTTGGCAGTTTTTGCTTTGGAGAAGATTTTATAGCCTTGTTTGATCATAGAATGATAAAAGATGAAAAATACACGAAGATTGCCAATGGATCAGTAAACGATATGCAAAAAGCAAAGTATAACTTCATAAAGCTATCCGATCATTTTTGGCTTCCTGAGGAAAAAAAATTCTTGCCCGATGTTCTTGCAAGCTTGGAAAATAAAGGAACACTGGTACAGCTTGAAGGTGAATACTATACTCTTAGAAAAATTTTTGAGGCTCTTAAGGATTTTTCTCTTCAAAAAATGGAAGAAAATGGAGAAATTTCAATAGATGCCTTTACGAGATGAGTCTCGGTATTTCCCGAAAGAACGCGAAGTAAGGATGGACGGATGATGGGAATCACAAAAAGACAGGATTTTGAAAGCGCGCTCTCAGCCTTGACGAGGATTGGGATTTGGTTATACAATACATTGCATCGTTGAAGGAAGATAGAGGTGAAACATGGCAAGATATAATCATGCACAAGTAGAAAAGAAGTGGCAGGAATTTTGGGAGAAAAATCCCATTAATCCGAAAGATGAGAAGAAGGAAAAATACTATTGTTTGGATATGTTTCCTTATCCCTCCGGATCGGGACTTCATGGTGACACTGAGAGGTATGTGATTTCCGATGCCCCGGTCCCGTTATCAGCTAATCATGGGAAAATATGTAATTCACCCCATGGGCTGGGATGCCTTTGGTCTTCCTCCGGAAAATTATGATTAAGATGGGGATTCACCCCTCTGTAACCACAAAGAAGAATGTAGAAAACATTAAAAAGCAGTTGCACCAAATCAATGCCATTTATGACTGGGACATGGAGTTAAATACCACGGATCCTGATTATTTTAAGTGGACTCAGTGGATTTTTGTGAAAATGTTTGAGAACGGACTTGCCTACGAGAAGGAATTCCCAATCAACTGGTGCCCAAGCTGTAAGACGGGACTTGCCAATGAAGAGGTAGTGGACGGTAAGTGTGAAAGATGTGGAACTGCCGTGACCAAGAAAAATCTTCGTCAGTGGATGCTGAAAATTACCGCTTACGCAGATCGTCTTCTTGATGACCTAGACACTTTGGACTGGCCGGAAAAGGTCAAGAAGATGCAGGCCGAGTGGATTGGTCGTTCTTATGGTGCGGAGGTGGACTTTAAACTCGAGAATTCCGAGGAGAAGATTACCGTATTTACCACAAGACCGGATACGCTATACGGTGCGACTTTTCTGGTTTTGGCTCCGGAGCATCCTTTGGTTAAGGAAATCACGACTGCAGAGCAGAAAGCTCAGGTAGAAGACTACATTCAAAAGGCGGCGAATAAGTCCAATGTAGATAGAATGGCGGTAACCGATAAGGATAAGACCGGTGTATTTACCGGAGCCTATGTCATGAATCCCATGAATGGAAAGAAGACTCCGGTTTGGATTTCCGACTATGTACTTGCCGACCATGGAACCGGTGCGATTATGTGTGTTCCTGCTCATGATTCTCGTGATTTCGCATTTGCGAAGAAATTCGATCTTCCGATTATTCAAGTTATTTCCAAGGACGGAAAAGAGGAGGAACTTAGCGAGGCTTACACGGAGGCAAGCGGTGTGATGATTAACTCCGGCGCTTGGAACGGACAGGAGTCTTCTATGCTGAAAGAAACTGCTCCGGAGGAAATTGAAAAGAAGGGACTCGGAAAGAAGACAGTCAGCTATAAGCTTCGTGACTGGGTATTCTCCAGACAGCGTTACTGGGGGGAGCCGATTCCTATTGTGCATTGTCCGAACTGTGGAAATGTAGCGGTTCCGGTTGAAGAATTACCCTTAAAGCTTCCTGAGGTAGAGCACTATGAGCCGAGCGGAACGGGTGAATCCCCTCTTGCCGGCATTCCTGAATGGGTAAATTGCAGCTGTCCGAAATGCGGTGCTGCGGCAAAGAGAGAGACGAATACCATGCCCCAGTGGGCAGGATCTTCCTGGTATTTTATCCGTTATGTGGATAAATACAACAATCAGGAGCTGATTAGTCGCGATAAGGCGGATAAGTACCTTCCGGTAGATATGTATATCGGCGGAGTAGAGCATGCGGTGCTTCACCTGCTCTATTCCCGATTCTGGACCAAGTTCCTTTATGATATCGGTGTAGTCGGCTTTAAGGAGCCCTTCAAGAAGCTCTTTAACCAGGGTATGATTTTAGGGCCGGACGGACAAAAGATGTCGAAGTCTATGGGAAATGTGGTTTCTCCGGATGATTTAGTGGAGGATTACGGCTGTGATGCTCTGCGTCTCTATGAGCTTTTCGTAGGACCGCCTGAGTTAGACGCTGCATGGGATGCAAGAGGAATCGACGGAGTGTATCGTTTCTTAAATCGATTCTATTCTTTGGTACTTGATTCATCCGAGAAGAAGGTTACAGAGACAAAGGAAATGATTCGTCTTCGCCATAACCTGATTCACGATATAGAGGAGCGTTTTGAAAGTTTCAATTTGAATACCGTAGTATCCGGTTTTATGGAGTACAACAATGCTATGCTCGATATTGCTAAGAAGGAAGGCGGCATGGATTTAGAAACCTTAAAGACTTTCTCTATTCTTTTAGCTCCATTCGCGCCGCATATTGCAGAAGAATGCTACCATTTATGCGGCGGAGAGACTTCCGTATTTTCTGCAAAATGGCCTGAGTACAGCGATAAGGAAAGAGAAGCCGATGAAATCAAGGTTCCGGTACAGATTAACGGTAAGGTAAAGACGGTTCTTGAAGTACCTAAGGATATTGATAAAGATAGTATTTTAGCGGATGCGAAAAAGGCCTTGGGAGATAAACTTTCAGGCAGTATTTTGAAGGAAGTCTATGTTCCCGGAAAGATTGTTAATTTTGTGGTAAAACCATAATGGTTTTCTTACAATTTTGTAACTCTGTATAGAAATATTTTAGGAAGTTTTTCTACACAAAGAAAAATAATGTGGTATGATAAATGGCGTCGTTTTTTGAAATAAAAGCGACGCTATTTTTATACATTCACTTCATTACATAGAATAATAGAGGAACGATATGCTAGCCAGTCAAAGAAGATTGTCAAGAGGAGTTACCAGAGCGAAAGGCAGTTCCAGAGGCCGCAGCTCTTCACATACATATAGTGGAAAATACAGTAGGACAGGAAGAAGCGGGGGAAGAAGACCAAACCGTAAATCTCCATTTCCTGTAGTACTGGTGGGATTAGTTGCGGTTATAGTCCTTGGAGGCAGTATTTTTGCTCTGACTCGCTCCGGTTCTAAAAATGTGGAAACGGAAACAGTAGTGGAGACAGAGGCAATCAATCCCAATGCCATCCAGAAGGATTTATATCTGGATTATTCTGCCTTTAATAAGGATGCAGAGCTTTTGAATTTAAAAGGGATGACTGAAGAGGAAGTGGAAGACTTTTTGAAGAAGTCCTATCAGTGGAATATTGTAATTAAGAATGCCAATCCGAATATTCAATATTTCTCCATGCCTGAATTTCCCGAGCATACCGAAGACAGTCTCAAGGAGGCGAGGGTAGATGACTGTGAACAGAAGAAATTATTAAGATTGCGAATTCTCTGAGATGTTAGCATTCGTCCTGAAAAACAGAATTTGCTATTCCGGACGGTTGCTGTCTGACAGCATTCACAATTTTGTAGGACAGATTTTTAGCAACTATAGAGAGATGATGGCGACAGAAAGCAGTACGGAAGAGAGTTCTACAGAAAAAGAAAAAAAGAAGAAAAAGAGCAAAGAAGAAAGCACAAGTGAAACCGCATCACAAATGATTCAGGCCGATTATGTTTTACAGCTTCCGGATTTTAGGGATAAGGTCAATGACTATATCAATCAATTGGCGATTGTTTGGAAGATGGCGCCGCAAAATGGAGATATTACATCATTCAATAAGTCCACAGGAGAATTTGAATTCGGTGGAACCAAAGATGGATATGCTGTCAATGTGGCTGATACGACAGAAAAAGTTATGGACTTGATCTCAGGCCAAGAATTTTTCTGCTGAAGTAGAGACGGCAGGGTCCAAAGTTCCTGCGTCAACAGCCTCGATTAAAGATAAGTATAAAATTATCGCTTCTGTGACTACGAAGACCACTGCAAATGAACTTCGCAATACCAATGTAAAGTTATGTGCTGCGGCAGTAAACGGTACTGTTTTACAGCCCGGAGAGGAATTTTCCTTTAATACTGTAGTAGGTCAAAGAACCCCTGAAAAGGGATATAAGCCTGCGGCTGCTTACAACCAGGGAGAGGTGGTTGAGGGAAGTTGAGGAGGTGTTTGCCAGATTTTTTCAACATTGTATAATGCGGTCTTCCGTGCCGGACTTACGACAACTTACAGAAGAGCGCATACTTTTGCACCAAGCTATGTTACACCCGGAACTGATGCGACCGTTTCATGGCCCGGACCGGATTATAAGTTTGTAAACAATTCAAAGCACGCCATCGGTATTCTTGCTTGGTATTCCAACCAGACCGCTACAGTGCAGATTTATGGATTGCCGGTTCTCCCTGATGGCGTAAAGTGGGAACTTGTTTCGGAGAAGGTGAAGGATCTTCCGGTGCCTGCTCCACAGATTATTACTCCTGCGCAAGGTAAAGAAAGTAATGGTTCTACCGGATCGGAGTGGCAGGCATACAAAGTAATAACCAAGGATGGAAAAACGGAAAAAGTAAAAGATCACTATGCAAGCTACAAGGGCTATACCCCAAGAAGTAGTGAAGGTACGGGAAAGCATGGCTGCAAGTGAGAGTCAAGTGAGTCGGCAAGTGTTTCTGAAAGCAAGTCAACAGAAACAACTAAGTCGAGTGAAACAAAGTCTACAGAAACAAAGACAAAGGAAACAAAAGAAGATAATCCTGAGATTTCCAACGGACCAAGTGGAAATAATACAGTAACTACGAGCTCGGAAGACATTATTTCTCCGGGGCCGGCAGGAGAATAAAATTCCCCTTGGTTCTTGCTTGGAAATAGATAAAAACATGTATTGATAGTTGAAAAGGTTGAAGCATAAGATATCTTATCTTCAGCCCTTTTCTTTTTACAGACTAAAGTTTATAAAAAATATTCTACCGAGAAATACAAGCCAATTAGATTGTGAAAGATTTAATAATTGTACTTATTGAGGAACGGAGGGAAATTTCATTGCTTTTCAAAGTGGGAATGTTATACTAACTTTCGGTATGTAAGGTCCTAAATTACGGACTTTAAGGATATTAATTCATTTTTTTCAGGAGGGTATTTATGGCAAGAAAAATGAAGACCATGGACTGTAACTCAGGCTGCGGCTCACGCATCCTATGCGTTCTCTGAAGTGGCTGCAATTTTCCCGATTACTCCTTCATCTGTTATGCCTGAGCATGTGGATGAGTGGGCAACTGAGGGAAGACAGAACATTCTCGGGAAACAGTTCATGTTACCGAGATGCAGTCTGAGGCAGGTGCTGCAGGAGCAGTACACGGTGCACTCGCTGCCGGTGCTTTGACAACTACTTTTACAGCATCACAGGGCTTGCTCCTTATGATTCCGGATATCTATAAGATTGCCGGTGAGCAGCTTCCCGGTGTTTTTGATGTATCCGCAAGAGCTGTAGCTTCCCATGCGCTTTCCATCTTCGGAGATCACTCCGATGTTATGGCTTGCCGTCAGACCGGTGCTGCACTGCTTTGTGAATCCTCCGTACAGGAAGTTATGGACTTGACTCCGGTTGCACACCTTGCTGCATTAAAGGGTAAGCTTCCTTTCATTAACTTCTTCGACGGTTTCCGTACTTCTCACGAGATTCAGAAGATTGAAGAGTGGGATTATGAAGATTTAAAGGATATGGTGGACTCGAGAGTATATTGATGCTTTTCCGTCAGAATGCCCTGAATCCGAATCATCCTGTAGAGAGAGGTTCTGCACAGAATCTCGATATCTTTTCCGTGCAAGAGAGCTTGTAACCCTTACTATGATGCACTTCCGGCTATTGTGCAGGAGTACATGGATAAGGTAAACAAGAAGATCGGAACAAATTACGCATTATTTAACTACCATGGTGCACCGGATGCAGAGCATGTTATAGTGGCTATGGGTTCTGTAAATGAAACCATTGAAGAGACCATTGATTATATGATTGAGAAGACCGGTGCGAAGGTTGGTTTAATTAAGGTTAGACTTTATAGACCGTTTGCAACCGATGCGTTCTTAAAGGCAATTCCGAAGACTGTTAAGACCATCTCCGTTTTGGATCGTACCAAGGAGCCGGGATCTATCGGTGAGCCTTTATACTTAGACGTTGTTGCCGCTCTTTCCGACAGCGAGTTTAAGAATGTGACCGTTCTTTCCGGCCGTTACGGCTTAGGTTCCAAGGACACAACTCCTGCGCAGATTGTGGCTGTATACAACAACAAGGAGAAGAAGAGATTTACTATCGGAATCAACGACGATGTAACACACCTTTCCTTAGAGGTTGGACCGGCTATCGTTACTACTCCTGCAGGAACTGTAAACTGTAAGTTCTGGGGACTTGGAGCGGATGGAACCGTTGGAGCAAACAAGAACTCCATTAAGATCATCGGTGACAATACGGATAAGTATGCACAGGCTTACTTCGACTATGACTCCAAGAAGTCCGGCGGTGTTACCATGTCTCACTTAAGATTTGGTGATAAGCCGATTAAGTCGACTTACCTCATTAAGAGAGCCAACTTCGTTGCCTGTCATAACCCTTCCTATATGACCAAGTTCAACATGGTTCAGGAGCTGGTTGACGGCGGTACTTTCCTCCTTAACTGTACATGGTCCAAGGATGAGGTGGAAAATCACATTCCGGGTCAGGTTAAGAAGTACATGGCTGAGCACAATATCAAGTTCTACGTGATTAACGGTGTAAAGATCGGTATTGAGACAGGTATGGGACCGACTCGTATTAACACCATTCTTCAGTCCGCATTCTTTACCTTAACCGGTATTATTCCGAAGGAGCAGGCTAACAAGCTCATGAAGGATGCCGCCGAGAAGACTTACGGCCGTAAGGGTGAGGACGTAGTTAAGAAGAACTGGGCAGCGATTGACGCAGGAGCAAATGCCTTCGAAGAAGTGGAAGTAAAGAAGGAATGGGCTAGTTGCGCTGATGAAGGGCTTGAGTTTAAGACAAAGACTGAGGGAAGAAAAGATATTCTTGACTTTGTAAACAATGTTCAGAATTATGTATCCGCACAGGAGGGTAACAATCTTCCCGTTTCCGCTTTCACAAGCTATGTAGACGGTTCCACTCCGATCGGAACAGCTGCTTACGAGAAGCGCGGTATTGCGGTTAACGTTCCTGCATGGAATCCGGATAACTGTATCCAGTGTAACTTCTGTTCCTATGTTTGTCCTCACGCTGCAATTCGTGCCTTTGCTTATTCCGAGGATGAGGCAGCTAAGGCTCCGGAAGCGGATCAGCAGAAGGCTATGAACGGAATGCCGAACTACAAGTTCGGAATCAAGGTTTCCGTATTGGACTGTGTAGGTTGCGGATCTTGTGCAAATGTATGTCCGGGTATGAAGGGCGAGAAGGCACTTGTAATGTCCCCCATCGAGGACAATCTGGATCGTCAGAAGTATTTCGACTATGCAGTTAAGCTTCCCGAGAAGGAAGAGGTTATTGCAAAGTTTAAGGAGACTACGGTTAAGGGCTCTCAGTTTAAGAAGCCGCTCTTCGAGTTCTCCGGTGCATGTCCGGGATGTGGTGAAACACCGTATGCTAAGCTCATCACTCAGCTTTTTGGAGAGAGAATGTACATCAGTAATGCTACCGGATGTTCTTCCATCTGGGGTAACTCCTCTCCCTCAACACCGTACACGGTAAATGATAAGGGACAGGGACCTGCTTGGGATAACTCCCTCTTCGAGGACAATGCCGAGTTTGGATACGGTATGCTCCTTGCACAAAATGCTATCCGTGACAGATTAAAGAAGCAGGTTGAAAAGCTTGTAGAAGATAACAAGGATACTGCTGTTGTTGAAGCGGCTAAGGAATATTTGGATACCTTCTCTATCGGTGCTACAAACGGTACTGCTACAGAGAAGCTGGTAGCGGCTTTAACCGGTAAGACCGATGAAGTAGCTAAGGATCTTCTTAAGAATAAGGATTTCTTAGGAAAGAAGAGCCAGTGGATCTTCGGTGGTGACGGTTGGGCTTATGATATCGGATTCGGCGGACTTGACCATGTTCTGGCCTCCGGAAAGGATATCAATGTCATGGTATTCGATACCGAGGTTTACTCCAACACAGGTGGACAGTCTTCCAAGGCTACCCCGACCGGTGCTGTGGCGCAGTTCGCTGCCGGCGGTAAGGAGACCAAGAAGAAGGATCTTGCCGGAATCGCAATGTCCTACGGCTATGTTTATGTAGCACATATCGCTATGGGTGCAGATATGGCACAGACCGTTAAGGCTATTTCCGAGGCGGAGGCATATCCGGGACCGTCTCTTATCATCGCTTACTCACCCTGTATCAACCACGGTATCAAGAAGGGTATGGCCAAGGCACAGACTGAAGAGAAGCTTGCTGTTGAGGCAGGTTACTGGAATAACTTCCGTTACAACCCGCTTGGCGGAGACAAGAAGTTCAGCTTAGACTCCAAGGAGCCGAAGTTCGAATCTTATCAGGAATTCTTACAAGGAGAGGTTCGTTACTTATCCTTGGCTCTGAAAAATCCGGAGAGACCAAAGCTTCTTGATGAGACGAACGAGAAGGAAGCTAGGGAGAGATACGAGAAGTTAAAGAGATGGGTTGAGTTATATAATAACTAATTAAGCTATTTTTCAGTTCATACACAGAGTATTTTGTCAATGACTCTGAACGATATTCCTATGATTTTGAGAGGAACACTCGTTAAGTATAGGAAAAAGAAGGGGCAACTGCTCCTTCTTTTTTTGCAATATAAGTAAAATAACTTTTTCTGCATTTTTTACATAGTAGCTTATAATGAGTGTTATGTAATGTGGACGAATTTTTGAATCAAGAGGATAGGATGTGACATTATTTTGATTTAATGGTAAAATGAATCGATTTAGAGAATCGAAGGGAGGAACAGTGTGAGAAAAGCCATTGTCGCCGTAGTGGGGCGTCCTAATGTGGGAAAATCCACTCTCTTTAATACTATAGCAGGAAGACAGATTTCCATTGTGCAGGATACCCCGGGGGTAACCAGAGACCGTATTTATGCTGAAGCTTCCTGGTTGAATTATAATTTTACTTTAGTTGACACCGGTGGAATAGAGCCGGTATCCGATGATATTCTTCTTAAGCAAATGCGTTCTCAGGCGGAGCTTGCCATTGATACCGCAGATGTGATTATTTTTGTTACCGATGTGCGTAGCGGTGTTGTGGATGCAGACTACGAAGTAGCCAATATGCTTAGAAAGTCTAAAAAGCCGGTGGTGCTCTGCGTAAATAAGGTTGACAGTGTTAAGAAGTTTGGAAATGACATTTACGAATTTTATTCTTTGGCTCTAGGAGAGCCTTTTGCAGTTTCTTCCGCAAATCATATGGGCATCGGAGATCTCCTTGAGGAAGTGGTGAAACATTTTCCTAAAGAGGGAGAGGCGGAGGAAGATGATGACCGCTTAAAGATTGCGCTTATCGGAAAACCGAATGTAGGAAAGAGCTCCCTGACGAATAAGCTCCTTGGGGAGAATCGTGTCATTGTTTCGGATATTGCCGGAACTACCCGAGATGCCATTGATACGGAAATTGTGCACAATGGGGTTCCTTACGTTTTCATTGATACGGCAGGGCTTCGTCGAAAGGGAAGAGTGACGGAGGATATTGAACGTTATTCCGTAATTCGTACGGTTTCTGCGGTAGATAGAGCCGATATTTGCATAGTCCTCCTGGATGCTACGGAAGGGATTACGGACGGGGATACCCGGATTGCCGGCATCGCTCATGAATCCGGAAAGGGTGTTATCCTGGCAGTCAATAAGTGGGATCTTGTGGAAAAGGACGATAAGACCATGCAGGAGTTCACGAAGAAACTTCGGGAGAAGTTTTCTTATATGGACTACGCCGAAATTCTCTTTATTTCAGCAGAAACCGGACAGCGCACACAGAAGATATTCGAAATGGTGGACAGAATCCATGAGAATCAGGTTATGCGTGTAAAGACCGGAGTTTTAAACGAAATTATGGCAAGAGCGACAGCTATGAAGCAGCCGCCTTCCGACAAGGGAAAGAGATTAAAGCTTTTCTATATTACGCAGGCTTCCGTTTCTCCCCCCACCTTTGTTATTTTTGTAAATGATAGAGAGTTAATGCATTTCTCTTATACCAGATATATTGAAAATCAGATTCGGGAGAACTTCGGGTTTAGAGGGACACCCATTCGCTTTATTATCAGAGAAAGAGGAGAAGAGAGCTAGATGCCGGTACAGAGAATTTTACTTTGCTTGCTTGTAGGCTATGCTTTCGGGAATATCCCGAATGGTTATATGTATGCAAAAGCCCATGGAATTGATATTTATAAGGAAGGGTCCGAAATCCTGAACGACCAATGTTTTAAGAACTCTGGGTAAGAAGGCGGGATTTACTGTTTTGATTATGGATATCGCAAAGTGTATGTTGCCGATATTTTTTATGGTCCTCTTCTTTTAGCCGGAAAATGAGGATATAAAAAGCCTCATTTTGATGACAACCGGTATCGGTGCAATTCTGGGACATAATTTTCCTTGTATTCCCAAGGTTAAGGGAGGAAAAGGTGTCGCTTGCACAGGGGCTCTTTTGCTTGCCTTATCCCCACTCTACACTCTATGTTTATTGCTTTTTCTGATTTTGGTAATTCTGATTACCGGCTATGTGAGTTTGGGGTCGATGCTCTCTATTACCGTTTTCTTTCTCTCGGTTGTATTTTTTGGGAAGAGCTCTGTACTCTTTCCTTTTACGGACGCAGTATACCTTCCCATGTGTGCTCTCAGCTTCCTTCTTATGTTGATGCTCATTTTCCAGCATAGAGGGAATATTCAACGACTTTTAAATGGTACGGAAAATCGTTTTGGGAAAACGAAGAAAGAAGAAAAATAGTAGCGAATAATCTTTTTTTCTTTACTACTATGAAATAGAAAGGGAAGTATTTATGAAGATTACTGTACTTGGGGCCGGAAGCTGGGGAACAGCATTGTCCATGACTCTTTGGAAAAATAAACATGATGTTAGCTTATGGACACATGATGAGAAAGAAGCACGATATTTGAAAGAAGAGAAGAAATGTATGAATCTTCCAGAGGTACAAATTCCGGAGGAAATTACAATTTTAACTTCTTTGGAAGAGGCTATTCAAGGAGCTGAAGTCTTAGTCTATGCTGTACCCTCTATTTTCACCAGGTCTATGGGAGAGAGAACAAAGCCTTTTGTTCAAAAAGATCAGATTCTTGTGACAGTTTCCAAGGGTATAGAAGAGAGCACCCTCTTTACCATGACGGATATCTTAGAGGAGTTTTTTCCGGAAAATAGGATTGCCGTTCTTTCCGGTCCCTCTCATGCGGAGGAGGTTTCCCGTTTTATTCCGACGACTATTGTTTGTGCGTCGAAGGATGAAGATGCGGCAAGAACGATTCAGTCAATTTTTATCAGCGATACTTTCCGTGTGTATACGAATAAAGATGTTCTGGGGGTTGAAATCGGGGCGGCTTTAAAGAATGTTATTGCTCTTGCTGCCGGCATTGCAGATGGCCTGGGCTATGGGGATAACACCATGGCGGCACTCATTACGCGCGGCATTGCAGAGATAGCCAGACTCGGCCTGGCTATGGGCTGCCATTTAGAAACCTTTGCAGGCCTTTCCGGAATTGGAGATCTCATTGTGACCTGCGCTTCCAAGCATTCCCGAAACAGAAGAGCGGGGATTCTCATTGGTCAGGGAAAGAGCTATGAAGAGGCAATGAAAGAAGTCGGACAGGTTGTTGAGGGAGTCTATGCTGCAAAAGCTGCAAAAAAGCTTGGAGAAAAGTACCATGTCGAACTTCCCATTGTAAAGGAAGTTAATGCGGTCCTTTTTGAAGGGAAGGCGGCTAAGGATGCGGTATCGGATTTAATGCTACGAGACAGTAGAAGTGAGAGTCCTGCCGTTAGTTTTGATAAGTAATATAGTAAAAGGGGAATCTACCGATTTTTAAAGGTAGATTCTTTTTTATATAGAATATTGGGCATTGCATACGAGCAATATCCAATACGAAGCATATCTTGTTCAAGAAGCTTTAGTGCTTGGAATAATCATGATAGATATTCCTGTGGGTTATGCCTTGATAAATTTTCCATACAAAATGTTATAAAAAGAATTGACAAGAGCGAGAGTCTTCCCTATAATACGGAAAGATTTTAAGTATCAAGGGAGGTTTTTCATGAAAAAACAAATCAGTTTTGCCCTCAGCTACCCTTAGTAGCTTTGTCCTTAGTAGCATGTGGCGGAAATACAAAGAGTGGTAATGAGACAAATGCAGCTTCTGAGAATGCCGGTGCAGACGGGAAAGTTTGGAAAATCGGTTCTCAGGGACCTTTGACCGGAGCGGCTGCAGTTTATGGAAAGGCTGTAACAAACGGTGCTGAACTTGCCATTCAGGAAATCAATGCCAATGGCGGTATCAACGGCTACCAGATTGAATATAAAAAAGAAGATGACGAGCATGATCAGGAAAAGGCTATCAATGCTTACAACAGCTTAAAGGACTGGGGAATGCAGATTATGGTAGGTCCGACAACCTCTGCTCCTGCAATTGCTGTAGGTACAGAGTCTGAGGCGGACAACCTTTTCGTACTGACTCCGTCCGGGTCCGCAGTAGAAGTAACTGCACCGAAGAATGTGTTCCGTGTGTGCTTCTCCGATCCGGCGCAGGGTGCAAAGTCTGCGGAGTACATTGGTTCTCATAAGCTTGGAACAAAGATCGGTATTATTTATGATTCCTCTGATGTTTATTCTACCGGTGTTCATGATTCCTTCAAGGAAGAAGCACCTAAGCAGGGACTGGAAATTGTAGCGGATGAGCAGTTTACTGCTGATTCCAACAAGGATTTCTCCACACAGCTTCAAAAGATGAAGGATTCCGGAGCGGACTTAGTATTCCTTCCTTTCTACTATACAGAGGCTGCCTTAGTTCTTACCCAGGCAAATACCATGGGTTACAAGCCGGTTTTCTTTGGTTGTGACGGTATGGACGGTATCTTGAATGTAGAGAACTTTGACACAAAGCTTGCCGATGGTTTGATGCTCTTAACTCCGTTTGCTGCTGATGCAAAGGATGAGCTGACAGTGAACTTTGTAAAGAACTACAAAGAGAAGTACAAGGATACTCCGATTCAGTTTGCTGCTGATGCGTATGATGCTGTATATATTGTAAAAGCGGCCATCGAAAAGGCAAATCTTAGTCCTGAACAGAGTGTTTCCGATTTAGGAGATGCTTTAGAAAAGACGATGACAGAGCTTACTTTAGACGGTCTTACCGGATCCGGTATGAAGTGGGATGCTTCCGGAGATGTAGATAAAGAACCGAAGGCTGTAATCATCAAAGACGGAGCTTATGTTTCCGCAGAGTAAAGTTCTGTAGGATATTCTACACAAAAATTCTTTGCGAAGCTCTTTTACAGAAAGAAAGAGTTTAGTCAAACGATTTACAGTTTCGGATATAAGGAAAAAGGCAATGCTTTCGCTTTGCCTTTTTCTTACTGATAAGGAGAAATTTTTCTATGATGAGTTTTATTTCATATCTGTTAAGTGGTATAAGCTTAGGCTCTGTCTATGCCATTATTGCGCTAGGCTATACCATGGTATATGGAATTGCAAAAATGCTGAACTTTGCGCACGGAGATGTGCTGATGGTGGGCGGCTATACAGCTTTTATTGCATTTAACCAAATGGGGCTTCCTATTCCCCTTGCGGTACTTCTCAGCATGGCAGTCTGCACAGCTCTTGGCGTACTGATTGAACGCATTGCCTATAAGCCGCTTCGAAACGCAAATTCCCTTGCCGTGTTGATTACGGCAATCGGGGTATCCTATTTGCTGCAAAATCTGGCTCTGCTTTTCTTTAGTGCGAATCCGAAGAGTTTTACTTGCTTCGTGAAAATTTCTTCTATTAAACTTGCAGGCGGTAATCTCATTATCTCCGGGGAAACTGTAGTGACTATTGTAGTAGGAGCCATTGTTGCGGTTTGTCTGCTTCTATTTATTAACAAAACGAAGGCAGGGCAGGCCATGCTTGCGGTATCCGAAGATAAGGGGGCTGCAAGTCTTATGGGGGTAAATGTAAATGCTACAATTGCCTTAACTTTTGCAATCGGATCCTCTCTTGCCAGTGTAGCGGGAATTCTCCTTTGCTCTGCATATCCCAGCCTTACTCCGACTACAGGGGCAATGCCCGGCATTAAGGCCTTTGTGGCGGCGGTACTTGGTGGAATAGGCTCTATTCCCGGAGCTTTTATCGGCGGTATTTTACTTGGAGTCTTGGAAAACCTGTCTAAAGCATATATTTCATCCAAATTATCCGACGCTATTGTATTTTTCCGTGTTTTGATTGTAGTTCTCCTGATTAAGCCGACCGGCATTTTAGGAAAGAAAATTATGGAGAAGGTGTAAAATGAATAAGACAAGATTGAAACAATTGAAAGAAATATTTCTGAACTATGGGATAATTATTCTCGTTTATCTTGTAGTGCAGTTCTTTTTACAGACCGGATCCGTATCTTCCTTAGTGAAAGGACTTTTGGTTCCTCTTTGTATCTATTCTATTCTTGCAATCAGCTTAAATCTGGTTGTAGGTATTTCCGGAGAGCTTTCTCTGGACATGCCGGTTTTATGTGTGTGGAGCCTTTGCCTCTGCGACTTGCTCCATGCTTTTAAAGGGAAGCGGTCTTCCTCCTGTTCTTCTCTTTATCCTTGCTCTTTTTGTGGGAGCTCTTTCTGCCGGAGTTCTTGGGCTTTTAATCGGTATACCCGTACTTCGTTTAAAAGGAGACTACCTGGCCATCGTAACCTTGGCATTTGGAGAGATTATCAAGAACCTGATCAATGCACTCTACTTCGGCGTGGACAATTCCGGTTGGCATTTTTCCCTAAAGGATAGTAATGCGATTTCTTTAGGAGAGGGCGGTACATGGATTATCAAGGGAGCACAGGGCATTACCGGAACACCGAAGTACAGCAGCTTTACTATGGGAATCGTTTTGCTTCTCCTTTCCATGCTTTTTATTCAGCACTTTATTCATTCCAGAACCGGTCGTGCCGTAATGGCGATTCGCGATAATCGTATTGCGGCGGAGAGCATCGGTCTTCCTGTAACCAAATTAAAGCTCCTTTGTTTTTCTGTTTCTGCGGCATTTGCCGGCATTGCAGGTGTGCTCTATGCACATAATTTAAGCTCCTTACAGGCACTTCCGAAGAATTTCGGCTATAACCAGTCCATTATGATCCTGGTATTCGTGGTTTTAGGCGGTATTGGAAATATGCGCGGCTCCATTCTTGCTGCAGTAGTCTTGACACTCCTTCCGGAGATGCTTCGTTCCTTAAATGACTACAGAATGCTGATCTATGCGGTTGTCTTGATTCTTATGATGCTCTTTACCTCTGCACCGAACTTTATCGCTCTTAGGAAGAGTGTCTTACAGAAGTTCCGTAAAAAGGAGGTGGCAGCATGAATTTGCTGGAAGTAAATGCTTTGGGGATTTCCTTTGGCGGTTTAAAGGCTGTAGATAATTTCCATGTTTCGGTGAAGAAAAAGGAGCTTTATGGTTTAATTGGACCGAACGGTGCCGGGAAAACTACGATATTTAACCTCCTTACCGGTGTATATAAGCCAAATGCAGGTGAAATTCTTCTAAATGGGAAGAATCTTGTCGGTATGAGCTGTATTAAAATTAACCATGAGGGTGTAGCAAGAACCTTTCAAAATATTCGTTTGTTTAATAAGCTCTCCGTTTTGGATAATGTAAAAGCAGGCTATTTTGATTCTCAAAAGTATAGTTTTGTTGACGGGATTCTTCGTCTTCCGAACTATTTTAAGAAAGAAAAGGCTATGGATGAGGCTGCCATGGATTTACTTTCCGTTTTCCACCTGGAAGACTTGGCAAAGGAATATGCAGGCAATCTTCCTTACGGAAAGCAGAGAAAGCTGGAAATTGCGAGAGCTCTTTCTACAAATCCCTCCCTCCTTCTTCTGGATGAGCCGGCAGCGGGAATGAACCCGAGTGAGACGGAAGAGCTGATGGAGACCATTCGCCTCGTACGTGATCGCTTTGATATGACGGTTCTACTGATTGAGCATGATATGAAACTTGTTTCGGGAATTTGCGATAGACTTACGGTACTCAATTTCGGGCAAGTGCTTGCAGAGGGAGAAACTGCAGAGGTTCTGCACGATGAGAAGGTGATTAAAGCCTATTTAGGAGAGTAGTATGGAAAAGATACTGGAAGTTAAAAATCTACATGTGCATTATGGCATGATTCATGCGATTAAAGGCATTTCCTTTCATGTAAATAAAGGAGAAATTGTTACCTTAATCGGAGCAAACGGCGCGGGAAAAACCAGTACCTTTGCAAACACTTACGGGGCTGATTCTCCTCCTCCGGTGAGATTATTTACAATGAAAAGAATATTGAAAAGATTCCGGGACATAAGCTGGTTGAGCGAGGCTTAGCTCATGTTCCGGAGGGAAGAAGAGTTTTTGCCAGTCTTTCCGTGTATCAGAATCTTATGCTCGGTGCTTATACCAGAAAGGACAAGAAAGAAATAGAGGAAAGCCTGGAGATGATTTATCATCATTTTCCAAGATTAAAGGAGAGAAGAAATCAGGTTGCAGGAACCCTATCCGGCGGAGAACAGCAGATGCTTGCCATGGGGAGAGCTCTTATGTCCAAGCCGGAAATGATTCTTTTGGATGAGCCGTCCATGGGACTTTCTCCGATTTATGTCAATGAGATTTTCTCCCTGATTCAGATGATTCACGATAGCGGAGTAACCGTGCTTCTCGTAGAACAAAAATGCGAATAAGGCACTAATGATTGCAGATAGAGCCTATGTGTTGGAAACCGGTACCATTGCCCTTCATGGGGATGCGAAGCAACTTTTAGAAGATCCTAAGGTCAAGGCGGCTTATCTTTCGGAGTAAATATGAGTAGAAAAAGTCTAACTCAATTTGTCTTCTTTATAGTGATTTTGATTATTCTTGGACTGGGCATAAGCCTTCTTTTTCATAGAAGATGGAAAAGAAGGCCTATGCAGTATGAGACAAAAATCAACGTGCAAGAAGCCCCTGCAAAGGAAATATTGCCTGTGGAAGAAGAGGATCCGGAACAGGGAGAAGAAGACAGTATATATCGTTTCCAAAATGAGTTCTCTCGTCTGGAAGAGATAGAAGAAGACCCGGACTGGCAGAGAGGCATTCCTTTAAGAAGACGTTACGAGGAAATAGCAAATCTCTATGACAAAGAATTGCAGAGGTTGGTTTCTTATTACTCCGGAAAGATTACCGGAACAGAGAGGGAGAATTTCTTTGTGGAGCACAGTATATTTCTAGCGGAGAGAAGCAGGGAAAGCAAAAAGGAGCTGAGTCAGGAGAAAACAGGAGTTGAAGAAAATATTGACTACTTGAAGAAGTACATTGTATTGACTAAAAACAGATGCAGTATTCTTCTGGAGAAGATTGCAGATGATTTTGAATAGGATGTTTCGTAAAACGCCTAAGCTTGAACTTGCTCTATAAGTAAGGTATAATTTTAAAGTTTGAAGATAGAAAGTGGGGAATATAAAGAGTAAGTAGAATTCCCTTTCCAAAACCCGAAGATACTGTTTAATATCTTGCATTATATAGAGGTGAATTTATGGAAAAATACGGTGTAAATGAATTACGAAAGATGTTTCTGGATTATTTTCAGGAGCAGGATCATCTTATCATGAAGAGCTTTTCATTGGTTCCTCACAATGATAACAGCTTACTTTTAATTAATTCGGGTATGGCACCCTTAAAGCCATATTTTACAGGACAGGAGATTCCGCCTAAGAGAAGAGTTTCCACCTGTCAGAAGTGTATTCGTACCGGTGATATTGAAAATATTGGAAAGACAGCCCGTCACGGTACCTTCTTTGAAATGCTCGGAAATTTCTCCTTTGGAGATTACTTTAAGTCGGAGGCGCTGCACTTTGCCTGGCAGTTTTTAACGGAGAGAGTGGGACTTCCGAAGGATAGACTTTATCCCAGTATTTATCTTGATGATGAAGAAGCATTCAAGGTTTGGACGGAAGAAATCGGTGTTCCGAAGGAAAGAGTTTATCGCTTCGGTAAGGCGGACAATTTCTGGGAGCACGGCGCAGGTCCCTGCGGTCCCTGTTCCGAGATTTACTATGATCGCGGTGAAAAGTACGGTACCGGTCCGGAAGATGTAATGGGCGGAGAAGGTGACCGTTTTATTGAGGTATGGAATGTAGTATTCTCCCAGTTTAACAACGACGGAAAGGGAAACTATACCGAGCTTGTCCAGAAGAACATCGATACCGGTATGGGATTGGAAAGACTTGCTGTAGTCTGCCAGGATGTTCCCTCTCTTTTTGATGTGGATACCAACAAGGCTATGATGGAAGAGATTGCTGGTCTTTCTCATAAGCGTTATATGGAAAATAAGGAGCATGATATTTCTTTCCGTATTATTGCAGACCATGTGAAGAGCTGTACTTTTATGGCATCCGACGGAATTATGCCGTCCAATGAAGGAAGAGGTTATGTCTTCCGAAGACTCCTAAGAAGAGCGGCAAGACATGGAAGAATTTTAGGAATTAACGGGGCTTTTCTGGCTACTCTTTCCGAAAAAGCAATCACGCTTTCCAAGGATGGCTATCCGGAGCTCGAAGAAAAGAAGGACATGATTCTTCGTGTGATTGCCGAAGAGGAAGAGCGCTTTTAATAAGACCATTGATAACGGTCTTGCGATTCTCCAGTCCTTAATTCAGGATTTACAGAAAAAGAAAGAGAAGACTTTATCCGGAGAAGAGGCCTTCCCGTCTCTATGACACCTATGGCTTCCCCTTGGATTTAACCAAGGAAATCTGGAGGATGCCGGACTTGATTTGGATGAAGAGGCTTTCCATCAGGCGATGAAGGTGCAGAAGGATACAGCCCGTGCTGCAAGAAAGACTACAAACTATATGGGACGTGACGATATTTACCAGACTCTGGATCCGAGCATCAGTTCAGAGTTTACAGGCTATGACAGATTGGAAGAGGACGCTACGGTAAAGGCTCTTGTATTCTTATCCGATGAAGAAGGGCAGGGCAGTATTTCCGATAAGATTACTGAGGGACAGAAGGCTGCCATTATTACAGATAAAACACCATTCTATGCCACCATGGGCGGACAGCAAGGCGACCGAGGAGAAATCAGCGGAGAGAATTCCCTGTTTATTGTAGATGAAACCATTCATTTGCAGGGAGGAAAGATTGCGCACCTCGGTGTAATGGAGCAGGGAGAGATCAGCCTAAATGAAAAGGTACATCTTTCTGTAGACGAAGAAGCAAGAAATCTGACGGCGAGAAACCATACGGCTACACATCTCTTACAGAAGGCTTTAAAGACCGTTTTGGGATCTCATGTAGAGCAGGCAGGAGCTTACTATGATGATAAGCGTCTTCGCTTCGACTTTACGCATTTTGCGGCACTCAATAAGGACGAATTAAAGAAGGTTGAAGAAATGGTCAACCAAGAGATTGCCAGAGGAGATCTTGTTAAGACAGAAGAAATGAGTTTGGAGGATGCCAAGAAGTCCGGTGCAACAGCACTTTTTGGAGAAAAGTACGGAGACAAGGTTCGTGTAGTTTCAGTAGGAGACTTCTCTGTGGAGCTATGCGGTGGAACCCATGTAAATCAGTCCGGAAGTATTCAGGGATTTAAGATTGTGTCCGAGCAGGGAATTGCTGCCGGTGTAAGAAGAATTGAGGCATTAACCTCTCAGAATCTATTTGACTATTTCCAAAAGGAAGAGGAGCTCTTGAAGGAGCTCAGTGCCAAGTTAAAGGCTGATCCGGAGCATTTACTGCAAAGAATTGAGAGCCTGGAGCAGGAGTTAAAATCCAGTAAGTCCGATCTCGACAAGCTGAAAGAGAAGATTGCAAAGGAGGAGATGGGAGAGCTCAGTGCGGAAACCGTTAACGGTTGTTCCGTTATCATAAAAGATCTTCAGGGCGTAGACAGAAACGCTCTTAGAACTTTGGGAGACAGCTTGAAGGATAAGTATGAGAATGCCTTTGTACTACTGATATCTGTAGAAGATGGAAAACCCGTTCTTATGGCAACCGCATCTGATGCTGCAGTGAAGAAGGGAGCACACTCCGGAAATCTGATTAAAGAAGTAGCCGCCGTTCTTGGCGGTGGCGGAGGTGGAAAGCCCCAGATGGCACAGGCCGGCGGTAAGGATGCTTCCTTAATTCCCGAAGCGCTTCAGAAGGCAAGAGAAATTATGCAGGCCCAGCTAAAGGGATGATAAAGAGCTGATGATTTTTAAATAACAGCTTTTATATCGATTTAAAACTCATAAATGTGATACTGCATGATTTGAGAAAGATATTTACGATGAATAAAAAGCCTCGAGATTGAAATCTCGAGGCTTTTGTTATTATGCAAAAGCATAATAAAGGGGGGATTTTGCCGGCATTTTTTACTAAAACGGATGGACAAGCAGATGTACTCGTTTATATAAGCAAATTCTTTCCGATTACTTCCGTCTTCTTTGTTTTCTTAGGTTTCTTTTGATAGCATAGAGCATGAAAGAAACTGCAGATATAGCAAAAAGTCCTGCCCATAAGGGAAGACGTGAAGCATCTTCCGTTGCTATATTACGTCTATTGCTTGCCGACGGTCCTCTGTAAACACCTAAGACTTCCGGAGCCGGACTGTTTTCAACGACTTCACTCGGCGTAGGAATTGGCTTATATACTCCTGCTACAGTAGGAGATGGAGGGGTTCCATCTGAGGGTGTTGAAGGAGGCGTAGGATTGGGATCCGGTGTAGGTCTTGGGTTTGGTCCCGGATTCGGTTTAGGGTTCGGATTGGGATCAGGGTTTGGTCCCGGATTTGGTCCCGGATCGGGATTGGGATCCGGATTTGGGCTTGGATTTTTCGTATTGGTTACGATATATCCGTCCTTTTGGTCTCCGCTTATCGAAGAGCTGTACCCGGAAAGTGCAACTTCCTCAATAGTATATACAATTTCATGACCATCATTCTCGTCGTATTTTGGAAGCTTTTCAAATAATAGGTCCATTGCTCAGCTTCCGTTAATTTTACTTTTTCTTTCACGATCCCGTCTGCAAGAAGTTTTATTTCTACTTGAGATGCGGACTCGCCGTTCCATCTCTTTTCTACTTTAAGATTGGTTTCCGGAATGTTTAAAATCATAAATCCATTTTTCTGGTCCCCGGATACTTTTGCAGCGTATCCTTCAATAGGATTTTCTTTTATGAAATACTTAAATGGCTTATTTTTTTCATCAAGCTTGGGGAGATTTGTAAAGATAAGCTCCCACTTTCCATCTTTTTTGTTCATGGTTTCAGAACCAATATAGACAGGAGATTGCGGATCTTCTTTATTTTCCCGATAAAGCTCTACAGTGATACTGGATGGTCGTATTTCAGGGTCATCATACTTCCATTCTTTTGAAACTTTTATATCGATTACTTTTCTTTCTCCCATATTTACGGTTCCGTTAGACCCGATACCGCCACCTCTTGTAGCTGAGATATTTCCGGAAATGATTACATCTGCCAAGTATTCAGAGGCACTGTCTTCCGTTACATCCGTATGAAGCCCTAAAATTTCAAAACGAGTCGCGTCCAAAACTCCATTTAGCTTATTTAGTGGAAGAACTTCATCTCTATCATTTTTCCAATTATAGGGAGTACCGCCGGGCATGAAGGCAGAAATATAGTAAGTTGGAGATCCGTTATGTCGTCCATAGGAGAAGAGTCCGGATTCAATATCAATGTCCCCTGCTCTGGATGCGTGGTTATTGAATATAGCTACACCGTTCTTGACATTGATACTGCTAAGAGAGACGGGACAGGCGGCAAATCCGCCACCGGCAATGCTTGCGCTATTATCTCTTATAACTGCATAATTCAAATTTAAAATCCCGTTTTTATATCCGGATTGAGGATTTTCTCCGTTTACATAGATACCTCCACCACCAAACAAATGAGGAACCATTCCCTCGCCTGTCATGGTATTGTCAATAATTTGACCGGAATTGATGTTGGCTACAGAATATCCTTCTGCGTACCGAGAGGATTGAACATAGATGCCGCCACCGGAGGAACCGGATGTATTATCGCTGATAATTCCTCCATTCATATTCAAGGTATTCCCGATTAGTGTATCAAAATAAGTACCGACACTAATTCCGCCACCGATTTCTTCGGACATATTTCCGGAAATCAAGGCATCTCCACTCAAATTGATTGTAGAATTCTGGAAAGCAGCAATTCCTCCACCGCTTGCTCCGGCATCTTTTCCGGGATTGGCTTTATTGTTGCTAATACTTCCTCCGGACATATTGAAGGTAGCATTACTGCCTAAAAAAACGCCACCTCCCATATAAGCACTGTTATTACGGATGATTCCGCCGGTCATATTGATTATTTTTTTTTCGGAGAGAAATTCTGCATAAACAGCACCTCCAAATACATTGATAGAGTCTGGATCTGTTGCAAGATTATTTTCCAGAATGGTACCTTCTTCGATGTTTAAAGTACCATTCACATAAATAAGAGATTTTCTAGTCAAATTCTCATTTTCTCCACCACCATCAATGGTAATATCCCTCAATGTTAATTTTGAACCTGACTGTACGGATAAAAGATAACCTTCGTACCCCGGAGCCCGCATAAGAACCGCAGAGGTTCCGTCTAAGCTGAGCACTCCGGAAGCGGGTGTTTCTCCGGATATATATATAATACTGATATCCTGATTCTCGCTAGCCAGCTCTTTTGCTTTTTTAAAGGTTTTTACGGCATTTTCCGGGCTTTCACCGTCATTTTTGTCGTTACCTTCATTTCCATTTAAATAAATACTGCCGGCAAAAGCATAAACTTTTGTCAGGTTCCAAGGAAGAAGAATACTCATCATAGAGAGTGTAAAAAGGAACGTGAAGACAAATAGAAAGCTTTTGCGAACCCGATTTAAAAGAAAGCGGGTGAAAAATTGTTTCATTCAATTACCTCCTGCTAAGAACTTATATTGTGTCAAACAAAGATGTAAAAATATCATATCACAATATTAAATTAATACAATATTCCGAAAGAATTTATGAAAAATATTTTAAAGATAAATTCTCTTACTCATAAAAATAGATACATTTTATACGACTGGTATTGATACCGGGAATAGTTGGATATAAAATTAGCAATAACTAATCATGACGCGGGAGAGTACAAAATGAGAAACTATGTGAACAAAGAGCAAAAAATGCCTCTATATGGGATTGGGCCGTTTTTAATCTTCTCTATTGCCCTTTTATCTCTTTTAGGGATTGTTTTATCGTTTAATCTTTTGTCGGTCGGAGAAGTTTATGGGGCAGGGAAGTATATTTTCTATGTAGTTGCAGGTATTCTTATTTTCTTAGGACTATTGATCTGGTTTTTCGGTGCAGTGCATTCCGATGTGGATAAGTATATTCAGGAAAACAGACTGAAAACAGACGGAATCTACGCATGGACAAGAAATCCCATGTATACGGGCTGGTGGTTTGTACTGATCGGGATTTTGCTTTTCCGCCATAATTTATGGACACTTCCTCTTATTCCGATACAATGGGTACTGTTAAGTATGGTTTTAAAGAGGACAGAAGAACGGTGGCTAAAGGAGCTTTTCGGGAAAGAATATGAACAGTACTGCAAGAAGGTGAATAGGCTCATGCCGTGTAAAAAAATCATTTGACTTAAAAGAAAATTTTGCTATAATAAAGCGTAGTTTGTGCCCGAAGGGAGGTTTGGGAGTTCGCATGTCAAGTGTTATCGTAAAAGAGAACGAGTCTTTGGACAGTGCATTACGCAGATTCAAGAGAAACTGTGCTAAGGCAGGAATCCAGCAAGAAATTCGTAAGAGAGAGCATTACGAGAAGCCGTCCGTTAGACGTAAGAAGAAGTCTGAAGCGGCTAGAAAGCGTAAGTTCAATTAAATCATGCGAGGCTATTGGTCTCGTTTATAGCGTAGAGATAGCCCCGATTCATTTTGAATTGGGGCTATTTCCTTCCATGAAGGAGTATAATGACAGAGAAAGAACTGGTTTTGGATATCCCCTTAGAACATGAAATGAATATCTTGGGGGATATGGACAAATATTTAAGGAAGTTACAGAGACAGTTTTCGGTGAACATCATTGACCGGGACGGTTTATTAAAGATTATCGGGGAAGAAGAAAATGCGGAAAGACAAAAGAGGTTCTTCTTTCCCTTTTAAAGTTATCTCAAAAAGGCAATCGGATTTCCGAGCAAAATGTGGACTATGCCATTTCCCTTACCATAAAGGAGGGAAAGGCGGAGCAGCTTTTACAGCTGGAAGAGGATTTTGTGGCAAGAACCGCTCTTGGAAAGCCGGTAAAGCCGAAGACCTTGGGGCAGAAGTCCTATGTCGATAAGATTCGGAAAAATATGATTACCTTTGGAGTAGGCCCTGCCGGAACGGGGAAAACCTATCTTGCGATGGCCATGGCGATTACCGCTTTTAGAGAGGAAGAGGTTTCTCGTATTATTCTGACAAGACCTGCGATTGAAGCGGGAGAGAAGCTCGGCTTCTTACCGGGAGACCTGCAGTCGAAGGTGGATCCTTACCTCCGTCCGCTTTATGATGCCCTTTATAATATCATGGGGCCGGAACAGTACCTTGCGAATGCTGAAAAAGGTCTTATTGAAGTGGCACCTCTTGCCTATATGAGAGGTAGAACGCTGGACAATGCTTATATTATCCTCGATGAGGCGCAGAATACCACTCCTGCGCAGATGAAGATGTTCCTAACCAGAATCGGCTTCGGCTCGAAGGTGATTGTGACGGGAGACCTTACGCAGAAGGATCTGGAAGAGGGAAAGCGTTCCGGTCTGGAAGATGCCATGTTCATCTTAAAAAATGTGGAAGGCATCGCCTTTTCGGCACTGACCAGCGAAGACGTGGTAAGGCATCCCCTTGTGCAGAGAATTGTCAATGCCTACGAGAAGGATGAGGAGAGAAAAAGAGGAAAATAATGCAAATCGACATAGAGTGGGAAGTAAGGGCAGAAACAAGCGTTCCGTATGAGAAGATTGTAAGAGATATTGTGGAAGAGGCGGTGGAGTATGTCGACTGCCCCTATGATATTTCCGTTTCCGTTCTTTTTATAGAAGATGAGGAAATGCACAGGATTAATCTGGAAAACAGGGGAATCGATAAGTCTACCGATGTCCTCTCTTTTCCGTTGTTCGAACTGGAGAGTCCCGGAGTTTTTACGGAGGAACTGGAAGAGGATCCCGGAAACTTTGATCCGGACAGCGGTGAGCTTCTGCTCGGAGACATCATTCTGAATTGGGACAGGGTACTTTCGCAGGCGGAAGAGTATGGACACAGCGTAGAGAGAGAACTGGCTTTTTTGATTGCGCATTCCATGCTGCATCTCTTTTCCTTTGATCACATGGAAGAGGAGGAGCGGAAGCTAATGGAAGAGAAGCAGGAAGCGATTTTACAAAATAGAGGGTATCTAAGATGAGTAAGGGAAGAGTTTCTTCTAAGGCGACAGGACATAGGAATAATTTCGTACTGCAAGGCTCCCTTCTTGCCGTAGCGGGGATTTTAGTCCGCATCATCGGGATGGTTTACCGTATTCCTTTGACGGCGATTATTTCCGATGAGGGAAACGGGTATTACACCTCGGCATTTTCCATTTATACCCTGCTCCTCATTCTTTCCAGCTATTCCATGCCTACGGCAATTTCCAAGCTGATTTCCCAAAATTTAGCTAAGAAACAATATAAAAATACGGAGCGGGTGCTTCGCGTTTCTTTCCTGTATTCCTCTTTAATGGGGGCGGTTATGGCGTCGGTTCTTTTCTTCGGAGCGGACGGGATTGCTGAGCTTTTAAAGAAGCCTTATGCGGCTTTTGCGCTTCGCGCTTTAGCCCCGACCGTTTGGATTATGGCCTACTTGGGACTCCTTCGCGGTTATTTTCAGGGAATGGGAAATATGATTCCCACTGCGATTTCACAGATTTTGGAGCAGATTGCGAATGCCATCGTATCCGTTTTAATGGCCTATGTTTTATTTGCCAAAGGACAGCAGGCGGATTTACTCTATAAAAATACGGAGTTTTCTTATGCTTACGGGGCAATGGGGGGGGCAATCGGTACCGGTGCGGGTGCGGGAATTGCGCTACTCTTTATGTTCCTTTTATATCGCTACCAGATTCCTTCACTAAGAAGAAAGGCAAGGCGGGATGAGGGTCTTACGGAAAGCTATGAGCATTCGGCGATGCTCTTGCTTTTCACCATGCTCCCTATTCTTTTTTCCAGTACGGTTTACAATATTTCTTCCGTTTTGGATGATTTTCTTTATTCTTCCATTATGACGAGCCTCGGTTCAAAAACGAAACAGATTGTCATGGAATGGGGGATTTTCGGAGAGTATCATGTGCTCTTTAATATTCCTGTTGCCTTGGCCAATGCGCTTTCTTCGTCTTTGATACCGGCTCTTACCATGGCGGTGGCATCTCACGACAGAAAGAAAACGCTGTCACAGATTCGGGTGAGTATTCGCTTTACCCTCCTCATTGCCATTCCTTGCTCCATCGGTATGGCCGTGCTTGCAGATCCGCTTTCCCGCATGCTTTTCCCCGGGAAAAATGTACAGCTTTTAATTCAACTTACAAGAGTCGGTTCCTTTGCCGTACTGCTTTACTCGCTTTCCACGATTACGAATGCCATTTTACAGGGACTCGGGCACTTGAATCTGCCACTTTACCATTCCATGATTGCCCTTGTTTTACATCTTTTATCTTTGGTGCTTTTCCTTTACGCAGGGCTTGGAATTTATGGAGTGGTTCTATCGAATATTGTTTTTGCACTTATCATGTGTTTCCTAAATCAGCGTGCTATTTTCCGGCATACCCGTTTTCGGATTGATCTCTTCCGAAGTCTTGTGATGCCGATGTTTTCTGCGGCAATTATGGGCGGTGCAGCCTATGTGATTTACTTTGTAATATATATTTTGCTTCCGGAAAGCCTAAGAAAGGGAAGAGTCGGATCTGCAGCTTCTTCTTCTTCCGGCAGTTTTTATCGCTATTTTGATTTATTTTTTCCTCCTCTTAAGGAGTCATACTTTAACGAGGGAAGATTTGGATGAAATGCCGATGGGCGGAAGACTGAAGCGCTTCCTGTAAACAGGATTGAGTCATTACTGCTTTAAATAAGCAGGACTAAATCTTTACTGTGTAAGTAAACAGGATTCAACCTTTACTGCTTTAAAGCGGAGCTTGGTAAAGGTAAGAAAGAGCTGAGTTTAAGTTCTATTATAGTTTAAAGAAATAATCATAAGATTCCAGCAAAGAAATGAGGTAAGCATGAAGGACTGTGTCATAATCGGAGGAGGAGCGGCGGGGATGGCGGCAGCGATTGCGGCGAAGCGTTCCGGCGCAGTATCGGTCCTTCTTATTGAAAAAAATGATAGCCTGGGGAAGAAGCTAAAGCAGACGGGAAACGGGCGATGCAATTTTACAAATCGGAAGATGCAAGCCGATTGTTTTCGCTCTGCCACTTCTTCCTTTATAGAACAGTTTTTAGCACAGTTTTCTTATGAAGATAGTCTTCGGTTTTTTCACTCTATTGGAGTGTTGGAGAAGCTTCGAGGGGACTATGCCTATCCCCATTCCGACCAAGCGAAGTCTCTTTTATTTTCTTTGGAAAACGCCATGCAGGACCTTGGAGTAGAAGTACGGTGTTCTACGGAAGTAAGAGGAATTAAAAATATTACTGAGAAAGAGAATACTATCTTCGAAATAAACTGTATAGACAAAGAACAAGACTTAAAGAAAGAACAAATCTTAAAGAAAGAACAAAACTTTAGTATAAAGGCAAAAAAACTTCTACTTTGCACCGGAGGGCTTGCTATGCCTGGTTCAGGCTCCACGGGAGATGGATACAGCTTTGCAAAGGCACTCGGACATACTTTACTTACTCCTTTTCCCAGTCTTTGCCCGATTTATACGGAGGAAAAATATACGAAAAGCTGGGCAGGGGTTCGTGTAGATACAGAACTTAGTCTTTACGAGGGAGAAAAAGCTCCTTTTACGGACAAGGGGGAACTGCAATGCACCGAGTATGGAGTTTCCGGTATTGTTGTTTTTCAATGCAGTCGTCTGGTGCATAGCCTTTTGGAAAGAAGCGGAAAAGCAATGCTTTATCTATCCTTTTTTCCGGAATTTAAAGAAGAGGACTTCCTTGTTTTTTTACTGAAAAGAAAGGAAGAAAGAAGCGTGCAATATGGAAAAGATTTTCTTCTTGCCTTACTTCCGGATAAGCTGGTTTCCGTATTATTTCAAAAAATGAAGTTTCCTGTCGATAAGAAGCTTTCTGAGATTCCCAAGGAAAAGATTAAAGAGCTTTGTGCCCTACTTTTCCATTTTCCGTTTAGAGCAAGTAAAACGGCGGATTTTACAAAGGCGCAGTGTACGGCAGGGGGAATTGCGGTATCGGAAGTAAATCCCCATACCATGGAGAGTAAGCTGTGCCCGAATCTCTATTTTGCGGGAGAAATCTTAGATATAGATGGAATCTGCGGAGGGTATAACCTCCATTTTGCCTTTGGTTCAGGACTCATTTCCGGTAAAGCAATGGGGGAGAAAAGATGATTAGAATTTCGCAAATAAAAATGGGACTCTTCGATGGGGAAGAGGAGATAAAAAAAGCAGCGGCAAAGCTATTATATCTGGACGTTTCCTTTATATCGGAGTTCTTAATAGAGAGGCGCTCTATAGATGCGAGAAAAAAGCCGAAGCTCTACTTTGTTTATTCGGTATATCTAAGTGTACAAGGGTTAAATGAAGAGAAACTTGTGAAGAAGCTCCGTTCCAAAGATATTGTACTCGGAAAACCGGTGCGCTATGTTGTGCCTCAGCTTCCTCCGGAAATCGAGGGAATACCGCAGAAAGACTATTTTCAAAAAGAGGAAAACAGACCCGTGATTGTCGGTTTCGGTCCTGCCGGTATGTTTGCTGGTCTTCTCCTTGCAAGAGCCGGTCTTCGGCCCGTAATTTATGAAAGAGGACAGGCTGTGGAGAAAAGACAGGAAGCGGTTGAAAAGCTTTGGACAGAAGGAAAGTTGGATCCGCATTCTAATCCACAGTTTGGAGAGGGGGGAGCAGGAACCTTTTCGGATGGGAAACTGAATACTCTGGTAAAGGATCAACACGGGCGTTCCCGTTTTGTTTTAGAAAACTTTGTCCGCTATGGGGCCAAAGAAGAGATTTTATATGATGCAAAGCCTCATGTCGGAACAGACGCATTACTTTCTATTGTGGCTTCTATTCGAAAAGAAATAGAGAGTCTTGGCGGAGAAGTTCATTTTGAGAGCCAATACCATTTTGAAAAGCATGAAAAAAGACCCCTAATCATTGCTATCGGGCATAGCGCAAGAGACAGCTTTCAGGAGCTTCATGCTTTGGGCTACCCCATGCTTGCAAAGGACTTTGCCATGGGCTTTCGTGTGCAACATGAGCAAAAGGATATAGACCTTGCGCTTTATGGAGAAATTGACGAAAAGAGTAGAGAGCTGCTTGGCGCATCAAGCTATAAAATCAGTCATCATACAAAGCATAACAGAGCCTTTTACAGCTTCTGTATGTGCCCGGGTGGGTATGTAGTGAACTCTTCTTCGGAGGAAGGCGGGCTTTGCGTGAATGGAATGAGCTATAGTGGCCGTGACAGCGGAAAGGCCAATTCCGCCATTATTTTTTCTGTTTCCAAAGATGAATATGGAGGAGAAAAGGATCCACTTGCCGGGATTACTTTACAAAGAGAATTTGAAAAGAAGGCCTATTGCCTAGCTTCCGGGAAGGTTCCTTACAGTAGATACGACAGAATTAAAAACGTCGCAATCAAAGAAAAAAATCAAACGGTCATGCTGAAAGGGCAGGGAGAGGAGTGCGATATCTCATCCCTTTTCAATTTGGAAAACTATCCGAAATTAAGTCACTTGGAAGAAGATTTTATTGAATCTATGGAGGCTTTCGGAAGGAAAATCAGAGGATTCTCCAAGGGAAATACCTTGGTTTACGGTGTGGAAAGCCGGACTTCTTCTCCGATTCGTATTCTTAGGGAGGAAGACTACAGCACTATGGGAAGACGGATTTATCCTGCAGGAGAAGGGGCAGGATACGCCGGAGGCATTATGAGTGCGGCAATGGACGGCTTAAAGGTAGCGGAAAGTTTGATTTTGTCTTATGATAAGCAGGGGTTAAAAATTGGATATAAATAACAGATATATTTCTTGTTTGTGGATATGGTAACAGGGGCACGCTCTCGCTAACTTCGCCTGACTGAGCATGGGCTCGGTAGCCCATTGCTCACTTTGCTTCGCAAAGCAACTTCCTTCGGAAGTTGAGTCTTGTATTACGACAACTTTTCTGATGAAAAGTTTGTCCTTTCGTAGGGGATACTAAGCGAAAAACTGCAGTACCTTTGTTTTTCGCAAGTACCGGCGGGCTCAGATTACCCCTTGTTCCCATATCCGCAAACAAAGAAAAGAATTCAGTTCTATTGTTTACATCCAATTTTTATAAGCCCGTAAGAGTATAGAGAGGAAATTTGTAGTGAAGGATTTAGTGTTTGAAGAGATAGAGAAAAATGCGCCGAAGGAGGAGCCGGCCAGGCAGTTTTATTTATAGAGGCTCTTCGCTCTTTTGTGGAGATGAAGAAGGGTGAAGGGTATGAGGCGAAGGCCATGGTTTCCGTTATCGGTTGCCAGATGTCTGCAAAGGACGGAGAGAAGCTGCAGGGCATTTTGGAAGAGGCTGGGTATCGGACAACGGAGTCGGAAGAGGAAGCCGATGTGATTCTCTTTACCACCTGTACTGTGCGTGAAAATGCGAACCAGAAGCTTTACGGGAGAATCGGGCAGTTAAAGAATTTATACAAAAAAAATAAAGATATGGTTATCGGGATAACCGGATGCATGATGCAGGAAAAGGATGAGGTGGAAACCATTCAAAAGAAGTATCCTTATGTACATCTTATTTTTGGTACCCATAATATCTATAAGCTCGCCGAGCTTCTTTTAGAGTCTTTGATTTCGAAGGAACGAAAGGTGGAGACCTGGGAGGATACCGGTCTTATTGTGGAGAATCTTCCCTCAAAGAGGAAGTACCCCTTTCGGGCCTCTGTAAATATCAGCTTCGGTTGCAATAATTTCTGTACCTACTGTATCGTACCCTATGTGCGTGGACGAGAAAAGTCGAGAGACTCGAAGGAAATTGTGAAAGAGTGTGAGGCCTTGGTAAAGGACGGGGTAAAGGAGATTATGCTTCTTGGACAGAATGTAAATTCCTACGGATTAGATAGAAAAGAAGAGCTGTCTTTCCCGGAACTTCTTCGTGAGGTAGCACAGATTCCGGGACTTATGAGAATTCGTTTTATGACACCGAATCCCAAGGATTTTTCAGACGAACTTCTTTCCGTGATAAAAGAGAATAAAAATATTTGCAATCACATTCACTTACCCCTGCAGTCCGGATCCACATCCATTTTAAAAAGGATGAACCGACATTATACGAAAGAATCCTATCTTTCTCTCCTTCGTAAAATAAAGGAAACGCTTCCTAATTTGGGACTTACAACGGATATTATTGTAGGATTTCCCGGAGAGACGGAAGAGGATTTTCAGGATACCTTGGATGTCGTACGAGAGCGCAATTCGACTCTGCCTTTACCTTCCAGTATTCTAAACGCTCCGGAACACCGGCCGCTAAGTGGGAAGCAGTAGATAAAGAAGTGGTGGCAGAACGTTTCCAAAGACTAATGGATCTTATGCGAGAGACTTCTAAAGAATGTGAAGGAAAGGATCTTGGTAAGGTGATGGAGGTTCTTGTGGAAGAACGGGACAAGGCAGGAGAGAATATGCTGACCGGACGCCTTGAAAATAATGTTTTGGTCCATTTCGAAGGAGGAGAGCGACTGTTGGGAGAATTTGTACAGGTGAAGCTCGAAAAGTCCATGGGATTTTACTATTACGGAACTGTGGTCTAAAAAGGATCTAAGGCAAATACTTTCATAAAATCAAAGTTTAAAAGGAGCTTGGGGAATGGACGAGAGTAAGTTATCTCCGATGATGAGACAATATTTAGACAGTAAAAAAGAATATCCCGATGCTCTGCTCTTTTACAGAATCGGGGATTTTTACGAGATGTTCTTTGAGGATGCCCTTACGGCATCGAAGGAACTGGATCTGGTTTTAACCGGAAAGGACTGCGGTCTTTCGGAGAGAGCACCCATGTGCGGTGTTCCTTATCATGCAGCGGATTCTTATGTCAGTAAACTGGTTTCCAAGGGCTACAAGGTTGCTATTGGAGAGCAGGTAGAGGACCCGAAAAAGGCGAAGGGTCTTGTAAAGCGAGAAATCATTAAGGTCATTACTCCCGGAACACAGACCGAGGAAACGGCTTTAGAAGAAGGAAAAAACAATTTCCTGATGTCTATCTATGTAGGGGAGAAAAAAAGAGGCATTGTGACGGTGGACATCACTACCGGAGAATGCTATGCGACAGCGGTGGATTCGTCTAAAGAATGTCTTGATGAGATTTCTCGCTTTTCTCCGAAGGAAATCCTGATGAATCCTTCTTTAAAAGAGGAAGAAGAGCTATTTTCTCAGATAAACAGTCGGTTTAGCATAAGTCTTACTGAAAAGGAAGAACGGTTTTTCTCCTTAACGGAAGCGGATAAACTGATTACCACTCACTTTTCTTCGTCCATTATGGGACTAGGGCTTTCGGACCAGTCGGATCTTCGTAGGGCCCTCGGAGGCTGTCTTTCCTATCTCTATGATACGCAGAAAAACTTACTTTCCCATATTCGGAGAATAGAGTATTTTCAAAATAAGGACTATATGATTGTAGACAGCTATAGTCAGAGAAACTTAGAGCTTTGGGAAACGCTTCGAGAGAAAAAGAAGAGAGGAACCCTTCTTTGGGTACTCGATTATACAAAAACCGCTATGGGAAGCCGTATGCTTCGCCATTTTCTGGAAAGACCTCTTAGAGATAAGAAGAAAATAGAGGAAAGACTTGATGCCGTGGAAGAATTTACAGGGCATTACATTGATATGGAGGAAATACGGGAGTATTTGGACAGCATCTATGATATGGAAAGGCTCCTATCCCGAATCAGTCTTTCTACTGCGAATGCAAGAGATCTTCTTGCCTTAAAGCTGTCTCTTCAGTATCTACCGGATATCAAAAAGGCCTTATCCCCTTTTCAGGCCCCCCTTCTTACCAAGATGAAAGAGGAATTCGACTGCCTGGAGGATATTTACCAAAAAATTGAAGAAGAAATCGTGGAAGAGCCGCCTCTTTCCGTTAAAGAGGGAGGGCTTATTAAGGCGAACTTCAGTAAGGAAGTGGAAGACTATCGAAATGCCGGGGAAAATGGAAAAGAATGGCTGCAGGAGCTGGAGGTAAGGGAAAGAGAAAAGACCGGCATTAAGAATTTAAAAATTAAATATAACCGGGTCTTTGGCTACTGCATTGAAATTTCCAATGCTTATCAGGGAGAAGTTCCGGACTATTATATCCGAAGACAGACTCTTGCACAGGGAGAGCGTTATATCACAACAGAGTTGCAGGAGCTGCAAAACAGAATCCTCGGTGCGGAGGAAAAGCTGAAAGATCTGGAATATGCGCTTTTTTGTACTTTGAGAGAGGAAATTGCAGGAGAACTTCCTCGTATTCAGAAAACGGCAAGAGAGCTTGCACATTTGGACGCCTATCTTTCTTTGGCAAAGCTTGCCACAAAGGAAAATTATGTGCGCCCTAGACTTAGTGAAAGCGGAAATCTCTATATCAAAGAGGGAAGACATCCCGTAGTCGAGAAACTCCTTCAGGAAGAGCATTTTATTCCAAATGATACTTCTTTGGAGGAAAATCAGGAAATAGCGATTATCACCGGTCCCAATATGGCAGGAAAATCGACCTATATGCGACAGGTGGCTCTTATTGTCCTTTTATCCGCAATCGGCTCCTTTGTACCCGCAAAAGAGGCGGAGCTCCCGATTTGTGACAGAATCTTTACTCGTGTAGGGGCATCGGATGACCTTGCACAGGGGCAATCCACCTTTATGGTGGAGATGAGTGAGGTCGCCAATATTTTACGAAATGCGACCAAGCAGTCTCTCCTTATTCTGGATGAAATCGGAAGAGGAACCTCGACCTTTGATGGACTATCCATTGCCTGGGCAGTAGTGGAATATATTGCAAGACATATTCAGGCTAAAACCCTTTTTGCAACACATTACCATGAGCTTACGGAACTCGAGGGAAAGCTTAGCAATGTTAAGAATTACTGCATTGCGGTATCCAAAAAGGATGGTGAAATTACCTTTCTTCGAAAAATCATTCCGGGAGGAGCGGACGAAAGCTACGGTATCGATGTAGCAAAGCTCGCAGGAGTACCGGAGGGCGTTTTAGGCCGGGCAAGAGAAATCTCCGCCTTTTTAACGGACAATGATTTTATGCAGGAAAATAAAAGAATAGTTGCCCAAGAAGGCGGTAGCAAGGCTTCCGGTACAAAACTTGTAGAGAGCCTAATTCAACTGCAAGATCAAAGCTCCCTTACCAAAGGAGAAGAAGCAGTATTGCGAAAGTTACGAACGATTATTCCGGAAAAAATCAGTCCCTTTGAGGCCTGCAGCCTTTTATTTGAGTTAAAGGAGCTTTTACAGTGAAAATCCATATTTTAGCTACGGATACGGTAAATCAGATTGCTGCAGGGGAGGTAATTGAACGCCCGAGCAGTATGGTAAAAGAGCTGGTGGAAAATGCCATAGACGCCCATGCAACGCAGATTACCGTGGAAATCAGAGGAGGCGGAATTGAATATCTTCGCGTGAGCGATAACGGAGACGGTATCGGAGAAGACGATATTGTAAATGCCTTTTCTTCCCATGCGACAAGTAAGATTCGAAGTCTTTCCGACCTCGATAACATCTTAAGCTTCGGCTTCCGTGGAGAGGCTCTTTCTTCGATTGCGGCAGTTTCCGATGTGGAGCTGATTACAAAGACGAAAGAGGATTTTTTTGCGCACAGACTTCAGATTCATGGCGGAGAAATGGGAGAGGTGGAAGAGGTTGCCGGAGTGGACGGCTCGAGCTTTATCATCCGAAATCTCTTCTTTAATGTGCCTGCCAGAAAGAAATTTTTATATAGCGAAAGCACGGAGAGTAACCGCGTGGAAGATATGGTAGAGAAACTGGCCTTGGCGAATCATCATGTTTCCTTCCACTTTATTCGGGACGGAAAGACGCGCTTTCAGTCTATCGGTTCTAGTCGAATAGAAGATGTAGTGTACAGCGTTTATGGGAAAGAGCAGAGCAAGGAAAGTCTTCCCATAGAGGGGGCATATTATCCCTCGAAAATTACCGGTATGCCGACCGTGCATATCCGGGGGATCCTCGGAAGACCGAGCATTACAAGGGCAAATCGACAGTATGAACTCTTTTTTGTCAATGGGCGTTTCGTGCATGACTCTCTTTTAAGTCGCGCCTTAGAAGATGCTTATAAACCCTTTTTAATGCAACATAAGTTTCCCTTTGCCATTATCTTCCTAGATCTGACACCGAATCTTGTGGATGTCAATGTGCATCCGCAGAAACTGGAAGTGCGTTTTCAAAATAGGGACAGCATATATCAGGCAGTCTTTAACTCCGTAAATAAGACCCTTTCTGAAGCCAATCTTATTGATGAAAATCCGCTTTCCGTTTTTCTTGAAAGAGGAAAAAGAAAGAAGAATTTCAATCGGAGCTTCTTCTAGAAAAGCAGTCGGAGGAAAACGCAGAGAGGGAACAAAGAGAACAAAGAGAACAAAGAGAACAAAGGGAACAGAGAGAGCAGTCTAAGGAAGTAATTCTAGAAAAGCCTGTCCAGTCGATTTGCTATGAGGAATTTGACCTTACAAAGAGCCTAAAAGCAATTCAAGAGGAAGAACTTTTTGCGGATAATTCATCATTGTCTCTTCAAACGAGGGATACAGAGAATGAAAAAGAAGGGCAGGAAAGTATCTTTACTGCGCCTTTTCTTTCCGAAGAGGCGAGAATTTCTCACAGAATTATCGGAGAAGTTTTTCAGACTTATTGGCTGATTGAGTATGGAAACAGTCTATATATCATGGATCAGCATGCTGCTCATGAGAAAATCAATTTTGAACGCATGATGAAGCGGAAGAAGGAAAAGGAGGTATTAAGCCAAAACATTATTCCACTTTCTATTCATCTGCAGGTAAAAGAAAAAGAAGTTTTAGAGAAATTTAGAGAAGAATTTCGGGCTATGGGTTATCTTTGGATAGATAAGGAAGACGGTATTCTTCTTACGGCAATCCCGGTTGATTTTTCGAGTCTAAGGCAGGAGGAAGTGCTTCTGGAAATTATAGACGGTCTCACGGAAGATTCTACTGTTTTAGAGGGAGAAAGTATCTATAATAAAATTGCTTCCATGTCCTGCAAGGCTGCTGTAAAAGGAAAGCAAAAAATATCCGTAATGGAATGCGATGCGATATTAAATGAACTGTTACAGTTGGAAAACCCCTTTGCCTGTCCGCATGGAAGGCCCACTATCGTTGCCTTTAAAAAGCAGGATTTGGAAAAGATGTTTAAACGAATTGTCTAAAGATAGGAAAAGTGGATGGCTATGAATGTATATCAGGAAAAGAAGCCGCTTTTAATTCTTGCCGGTCCTACAGCTGTAGGAAAAAGTGATTTTTCCATTAAAGTGGCTAAGGCTCTGAACGGCGAATGTATTTCCGCTGACTCTATACAGGTCTATCAAGGCTTGGATATTGGGTCCGGGAAAATCACGAAAGAGGAAATGGAAGGGGTTCCGCATCACCTCCTCGATATTCTGGATCCAAAAGAGGACTATGATGCGAGTGCCTTTCAACTTATGGCAAGAAAAAAGGTGGAAGAGGTATATCAGAGGGAGAGGCTTCCGATTTTAGTGGGAGGAACAGGCTTTTATATTCAGGCCATGCTAAATGACATCGATTTTCAGGAAGAAAATGAAGAGGAAAAGGCAAGACTTCGTAAAAAACTGGAAAAAGAGCTGAAAGATCGAGGAAGTGCGGCTTTACATGAAGAACTGCAGAAAGTGGACCTCTCTTTCGGGAGAGGCAATCCATCCTCACAACAAGCAGAAGATCGTGCGGGCACTCGAGTATTTTTATCTCCACAATAGCCCCATATCCGAGCACAATATACAGCAGAAGCAAAAAGAAGCCCTATATGATTCCCTATTTTTGGTTCTGAATCGAAATAGGGAAGCATTGTATGCCGGAATAGATAGTCGAGTAGAGAAAATGTTTCTAGAGGGTCTTGTTTCGGAAGTAGATAGCTTTTATAAAAAAGGCTATACGGAACATTCTCCGGGCTTTAAAGGAATTGGATACAGAGAGGTTTTTCCTTATCTTCGTGGGGAATGCAGTCTGGAAGAGTGTAAGGCACTTATTCAGCAAAATTCCAGGAATTATGCCAAAAGACAGCTTACCTGGTTTAAAAGGGAAAAGAATACTTTATTTGTGGACGCGGAAAATTTTCAAAATCGTGAGGAGGAAGCAGAATGGATTATAGAAAAATGTATGTCGAAATGGGAATTTCTAAAGAGGTCGTAGATTACAGCGAATCTGTGGTGAAAGGCCTGGAGGAGAGATTTAAAAAAATAGATGAAATCGCGGAGTTAAATCAATTAAAGGTACTTGCCGCCCTGCAAAAGGCGGGAATTTCGGAGGCACATCTCACAGGAACAAACGGCTATGGACATAATGACATGGGAAGAGATGCTTTAGAAGAGGCCTATGCCGCCTATTTTCACACGGAGGATGCCTTGGTAAGAGGACAGATTATCTGCGGAACGCATGCCTTGGCTATTGCTTTACATGCGAATCTTCGTCCCGGGGATGAAATGCTTACCCCTGTGGGTAAACCCTATGATACTTTGGAAGAAGTTATAGGCATTCGTGAGTCCTTAGGTTCTTTAAAAGAATACGGTGTAAAATATAGACAGGTGGATTTACTTCCGGATGGCAGTTTTGACTGGGACGGTATAAGAGCTGCAATAAATGACAAAACACGTCTTGTAGAGATCCAGCGTTCCAAGGGGTATAGTGACAGAAGAAGCTTTAGCCCCGAAGAAATTGGCGAGATTATCCGCTTTGTGAAGTCAATTAAGCCGGATGTCATCTGTATGGTGGATAACTGCTACGGCGAGTTTGTTTGTGCTGAAGAGCCTAGTGACTTCGGAGCGGATATGGTTGTGGGATCTCTGATAAAGAATCCGGGTGGCGGACTGGCTCCTATTGGAGGCTACATCGCCGGAACAAAAGCCTGTATAGAACGATGTGCAGTACGTTTATATGCCCCCGGACTCGGGAAAGAGCAGGGGCCGTCTTTAAATCTGAATAAGGATTTGATTGAGGGATTTTTCCTTGCGCCTACAGTTACTGCAGCAGCAGAAAAATCAGCCATTCTTGCCGCAAGTCTTTTTGAAAAATTAGGCTTTTCCTGTCATCCTACGGCAGATACGAAAAGAATGGATATTATTCAGGCGATTACTCTGGGAAGCAAGGAAGCTCTTCTTGCATTTTGTGAAGGCATACAGGCGGCTGCTCCTGTAGACTCCTTTGTGCGCCCTGAAGCCGATGATATGCCGGGCTATGAGGATCAGGTCGTTATGGCCGCAGGAGCTTTTGTGCAAGGATCCAGTATCGAGCTTTCCGCAGATGCTCCGATTCGTCCTCCCTTTACCGTATATTTCCAAGGCGGATTAACTTTCCCGCATGGAAAATATGGAGTGATTAAGGCCTTGGACACCATGTATAAAAAAGGATTTATAAAGCTTCTCTAGATTTTTGTGAAGCTATTTCGAAAAGTGTAAGAAAAGTTTTTTGGCATTGCTCCTTTTTCATGGTAGAATAAAACCTCTGTAGACTCCTCCTTTTTTAGGAGGAAAAAATGAAAGAAGAATTGAAAAGAAATTATTCGACTTTACCTAGAGAAAAAGCAAAGCAGGGAGGTGTTTCCGTTCTGACCGATGCGGAGCTTTTGGCATTGATTCTTCGTACCGGAAGGAGGGATGCCAATGTTTTGGAACTTTCCGATGAGATTTTGCAGTTGCGAAAAGAGTGTAAAGGGCTTACGGCACTTATGCATTTTTCCTTGGAGGAATTGCAAGGTATTCCCGGAATCGGCGGTACAAAGGCGATAGAACTTCTTGCCATCGGAGAAATGGCAAGAAGAATATGGAACAGTAAAGTGAGAGAAGACTTAAAGTCGTTTCGCTCTCCTCAAGATGTTCTGCTTTATTTTAAAGAAGATCTGCGATACCTGGGGCATGAAGAGGTTCGTGTTTTATATCTGGATGCAAAAGCGAAGCTCTTAAAGGACTGCCTGCTTGCAAAAGGAAGCGGAAGTTCGGCAAGTATCTCCGGTAGAGAGGTATTTCGAGAGGCTTTGATGGTAGCAGCTACTTGTATGATTTTAGTGCATAACCATCCGTCCGGAGACCCGACTCCTTCAAGAGAGGATGAACATTTTACCGAATCTGTTCGACGGGCAGGAGAGTTTATAGGGATTCCTCTCGTGGATCATATGATTATTGGAGATAATTGTTACTATAGTTTTAAGGAACAGGGGAAGTTTTAGTGGAGAACAGACGGAGCAAGTATATTTTTATCATTTTAACAGTACTCTGTATCATGATGGTGGTTCTTTCCTCCATAAAGGATGGACTTATGAATCCACTTAGAAATACGGTGGGGACAGTCCTTGTACCGATTCAATCCGGGGTAAACCGGGTCGGAAGAGGCCTGTACTCCCAGTGGGAAAGACATAAAAATCTAACGGAAGCGGAAGCGGAAAATGCCAAGCTTCAGGCAAAAATAGATACTCTAACAGAAGAAAACAATATTTTAAAGCAAAATGACGAGGAATTGAAACGCCTGCGGGACTTATACAGCCTTGATCAGGAGTATTTGCAATACACAAAAATAGCAGCTAGAGTGATTGCGAAGGATTCCGAGAACTGGTTCCAGGTTTTTCGCATTGATAAAGGTTCTAAGGACGGGATCAAAGTGGATCAAAACGTCATGGCTAGGGGAGGGCTTGTCGGCATAATTACGGATGTTGGTTTGAATTATGCCACGGTTCGTTCGATTATTGACGATGAGTCCAGAGTTTCCTGTATGGGAATCCAGAGTAGTGATACCTGCATAGTGGCAGGAGATTTAAAGCTTTTTGAAGAAGGGCGTCTCAGGATAACCAATATGAAAAAAGATGCGGTCATTCAAGATGGAGACAGAATTGTGACATCCAATATATCTTCGAAATTTTTGCCGGGAATCCTGGTTGGTTTTGCGATTGACATTGAAGAAGATGAGAAGAGACTGATGAAAAACGGTTATCTTATTCCTGTGGCGGATTTTACGGATTTACAGGAGGTTATGGTCATTACCGATAGAAAAGATGATCGCTTCCAAAAGGAGACTGTCAGTGAGCTTGGGGAATAGGTTTAGAACACGAAAGAAAAGACGACATACGCGAATTTTCTTCTATATTTTACTTTTGATTCTGGCTTTTTTGTTACAAACCAGTGTATTTCCTCTGCTTCCGTTTCTCTCTACAAGTCCGAATCTTCTTTTGATTCTTTGTTTTTCATTCGGTTTCTATTATGGTCCTCTTCCGGGAATGCTTTACGGCCTTTCAGCCGGTCTTTTGATGGATCTTTTTTACTCGGGACCTTTCGGATTTTATTCATTAATATTTGTTTTAATAGGCTATGGGAACGGATATTTTCATGAGTTTTATTATGAGGAGTATATTCAGCTCCCCTTATTTCTCTGTACATTAAGTGGGCTAGTGTACCACAGTTATATCTATATTCTTCGTTTTTTGATTCGCGGGAAATGGAGTATCGGGTACTATTCCTTACATATTGTATTGCCCTCTATTGTTTTTTCATTTTTACTCACCTTGCTTCTCTATCGTTTCTTCTTTAGTGCAAGCAGGAGATTGGAGGAACAGACTTTATGATTAAAGAAATTTACAGCTTAGCTAAGGAAATGCTGTCCAGACTGTTTTCTTCCAGATTATTTGCCTTGGCACTGATATTTACAGCCCTTTTTGTGTTTTGACCTTACATTTGTTTCGTTTACAGATTTTGAGCGGACAGACCTATCTGGAGAATTATCAGAAGAATACTCAGCAAAATATTGTTCTTCCCGGCACCAGAGGGAATATTTATGATAAAGATGGAAAACTGCTTGCTTACAACGAGTTACAGTATAATATCACGATTGCCGATACCGGGGCCTTTTCGGGTAATGCGAGCGGCATTAATAAGCGAAATCTGATGTTAAAAAGGCTTGCCGAAATTATCGAAAAATATAATTATCCGGTAAAAAGCCAGTTCAAAGTTAATTTGAACGATGACGGTAATTTTTCTTATAGTACCAACTCTGATCAGGAGCGTCTTCGTTTGCTTGCAAATATTTACCGAAAGGAACCGGATAAGCTGAGCACAAAGGAAAAGAACAGTACGGCGGAAGAGTGCTTCGAGCAGGCAAAGAAGCTTTATAATTTCCATAAGATAAGTGATGAAAGAGGAAATTTGCTTAAGCTTCCGGATAAAACCGCTCTGGATATGATTGGGATCATCTACACTTTGCGACTCACGTCTTTCCAAAGATATATGAATACTACGATAGTGGAAAATGTTTCCAGAGAATGTATGGCGGAAGTGCTGGAAGCCAAGTATGACCTTCAGGGTGTGGATATTGAAAATGTTTCCGTAAGAAAATATAATTATGCGCCCTATCTTTCACATATTGTGGGTTATACGGGGCAGGTGCAAGAAAATCAGCTGGAGGAACTGAAGAAAATTGACGATTCCTATGATTTGAATGATACAGTCGGCGTCTGGGGATTGGAAAAAAGTGAAGACCTGATTTTAAAAGGGAAAAAAGGCTACAAAGAAATGTACCTCAACAATGTCGGAAGCATTATGGAGGTTATTTCTGAAGAAAAGCCCATGGCGGGAAATGATATCTATACTACCATTTCTGCAAATGATCAGATTTCGATTTACCATCTTCTTGAGCAGGAACTTGCCGGAATACTGGCATCCAAGCTTACGGAAAACAATGAGCTTGATCAGAGTGAACTGAAACAGTCTCAGCTTATGATTCCGGTTAAGGATGCATACTATCAGCTGATTAATAACAATGTCCTTAACAAAGATCATTTTTTTACTGAAGATGCAGGAACGGCTGAAAAGGATATAGCAGCTAAGTTCAGCTCCAATAAAGAAGAGATGTTAAAGCAGATTGAAGATGTTCTGAATAAAGAAAGCGGTGGAGAGCTTTCAGCTCTGCCACAGGAAATGCAGGGATACATGGTTTATATTTATGACTATCTCTTAAGCAAAAATGCCGGTATCGTGGATCCGGAGGATGTGCGTTTTAAGTCATCGGAGGCCTATACCCAATGGAAAAATGATGCCATTTCTCTACATGCTTTTTTAAGAAAAGGAATTGAAGAAGGATGGATTGATACCCGAAAACTGTCTTTGGATACCGAGTATTCCGATACAGATGAAATTTATGCTCTTTTTGTCAGTAAAATCATGGATTACTTATGAAGCGACAGCGGATTTAATAAGCTTCTGTATAAGTATGCCATTGCAAAGCAGTCTATATCCGGAAATCTACTCCTTATGGCACTTTTTGAGCAAAATGTCCTGGCTTCGGACCCTGCTTCGTATCAAACACTCTCCGGAGGTGATCCTCACTTTGCCTTTACTTTTCTATTGGATAAGATTCGTAAAATAGAATTGACACCGGCACAGTTTGCCTTAGATCCCTGTAACGGTTCGGTAGTTGTAACGGATGTTAACACCGGCAAGCTTCGTGCCCTCGTGACTTATCCGGGCTTTGATAATAACCGAATCAGCGATGCTGCCTATTTAAAAAAATGCAACGAGGATCTTTCTCTCCCCCTCTTAAACGGGGCTACACAAACTCAACTTGCTCCCGGTTCTTCTTTTAAGCCGATCAGTTCTGTAGCTTCTTTAGAAGAAGGGGTTATTACAACAGATAGCTTGATTGACTGTACCGGAAAGTATGAGGAAGTAACACCGAATATTCGCTGTTGGATTTGGCCATCGAAGCATGGAAATGAGAATCTTGTAGACGGAATTAAGAATTCCTGTAACTATTTCTTTGCGGATTTGGGTCATCGTTTGGCTACGGATAGCTCCGGAAACTACAGTGCGGATTTGGGTATGGAAAGAATAGAGAAGTACGCGAGCGATTTTGGGCTAAATCAAAAAACCGGTGTGGAATTGGACGAAACGGAACCCAGAATTTCAAACTATGACCCGGAACGTTCTGCAATGGGACAGGGTAATCATGCATTTAACGCAGCACAACTGGCACGCTATATTACGGCTGTTGCCAATAGCGGTTCTGTTTATAAACTATCGATTGTAGATAGAATTGTGGATCCGAGAAACAATGCGGTTGAAGAAATTTCTCCGGTATTGGAAAAAACACTTTCTTATCAGGATATTACTTGGAATACGGTGCATGAGGGGCTTAGAAAGGTAATTACGGAAGGGGTAGCCAAGAATGTCTTCTTGGGACAGAGCATTACTGTAGCAGGAAAAACCGGTACGGCGCAGGAGAGAGAGGATAGAGGTAACCATGCCGTATTCGTTTCCTATGCTCCTTATGAAAATCCGGAAATTTCCGTTACGGTGAACATTCCCTACGGTTATTCCTCGGGTAATGCAGCAAGCCTTGCCAACATGGTTTATGATTATTGTTTTGGAAAACTCAGCATGGATACGATTTTGGCAAGAGATGCAAGCAATATTAATTCCGTAACAGTTAGTGATTAAGGGAAAAGACAGATGAAGTTAGATTATGATTTTAAACAATACGATTTTAAGTTATTGTTCTTTATCGTTGTACTGAACACCATAGGTATTTTTATTGTTCGTTCCGCAACATCTGCTGAAAGCTTTAAAGATGCCTTGGTAGTCAGGCAAATATTGGGGTCTTTTGTTGGATTGGCTATGTGTGTTGCCATTTCCCTTTTCGATTACAGAAAATTTTGTAAATATTCTATTTATATTTACATTTTTTCCGTGATTCTTCTCGCAGGAGTAAAAATTTACGGTACGGCATCGGGGCATGGAGCTACGCGTTGGATTACGGTTCCTGTCCTTGGAAAGCTTCAGCCTGCTGAGTTCGTTAAGGTAAGTTTGATTCTCTTTTTTGCGGATTACCTGCAAAAGATGCAAGATGAAATCAATACACCTCACGGACTGCTTTTGGAGGGCTTATATTTTGCTATGCCTGTAGGGCTGGTATTGATACAGCCCAATTTATCCACAACCATTATTATGACTGTTATGGTGGCTGCCATGACTTTTGCTTCCCCGCTAAAATTACGTTTTATTTTTGTATTCCTGGCGATTGTATTCTTAACTTTGATGCTGCTTTTTTACCTATTCTCTTCCGGACTTTATGATAAAATCCCGATTTTACAGGGATATCAGGTCCGTCGTATTCTGACCTTCCTAAATCCAAGTGAGAATTCCAGCGATTATTACCAGCAGATGTATTCGATTATGGCTATCGGTTCCGGTATGTTTCAGGGTAAAGGACTTTTTAATAACTCCATTTTCTCGGTAAAGAATGGGAATTTTTTGGTAGAGGAAGATAACGACTTTATTTTTGCGGTCATCGGTGAAGAATTAGGATTTAGAGGGTCCATAATAATTATTATAATCTTCTTGTTGATTATCCTGGAATGTCTTATAATAGCTTATAGGGCGAAGACTTTAAGCGGACGATTGATATGTGTGGGCGTGATGGCTTGGATCGGTTTCCAAACATATACCAATATTGCTGTAGCAACCGGGCTTTTTCCAAATACCGGAATTACTTTGCCTTTCTTTTCGAGAGGTGTAAGTTCCCTGCTGTCCGTGTATTTTGGATTCGGTATCGTGCTAAATGTGGCTTTACAGCGAAAAACTTAGGAGGAGTAGGCTATGAAAGTGGGTTTGATTGCGCATGATTCAAAGAAAAAACTCATGCAAAACTTTTGTATTGCTTATAGAGGGATTTTGACCAGACATGAATTATATGCAACAGGGACTACCGGAAGTTTAATACAGGAAGTATCGAATCTGAAGATTCGTAAGTTTTTACCCGGTGAAACCGGAGGAGTAAGACAGCTTGCCTCTCAGATTGAGCAAGGTAATCTGGATATGATTATTTTCCTTAGAAATCCAAATCCGAGCGTGGAAGAGGAGGCAGAAGTTAATTTTGTATTGCGTCTTTGTGATATGTACAATATTCCTATAGGGACCAATTTGGCTACCGCGGAACTGCTCATTCATGCATTGGAAAGAGGAGAGTTGGAGTGGCGAAACATCGGCTAAGAGAGATTTTATTTTCAACAGTTTTCGCATACAAGATGGAAAATGATGTATTAAGAGATAAAGAAGCTTATCATAAGAGTAAACAAAGCGGGAACTTTAAAGATTATAGATCTAAAGTTCTCTTTTTGGTATGTATTCTTATGTCTTTTGTTTTGTGTTCTTGTGGAATAAAGTTAGAAAAAGCATTTTCGGAAGATCAATCTGTGATGCGTCTGTCATCGGTCTCTCTGCAGAGTGCAGTGGAGCATAATACAGAGTCTTTTGCGTCTCACTTGGCTATACCGATAGACCAGGCTTATAACGATCAAAGTATGGATGCAGACAGTTTCATTTTGATTGAAAAAGATGAAGCGAGTTCCGATAGGGCAGTTTCGTATCGAAATCCATATAAGCGGGTTTATCCTGCAAGTATTACTAAACTGATGACAGCACTGGTTTGCGTGAACACTGTGGATGATTTAGATCAGGAGTTTGTGATTTCTCCTTCTTCCTCAATCAAGGTAAGTGGTTCTTCCACCGCTTTTTTACAAGTCGGAGAGAGTTTGAAAATTCGAGATTTGCTCTATGGAACTTTACTTCCGTCCGGCAATGATGCTGCTGTTGCAGTAGCGGAGGCAAGTCTTGGTTCGGTTGATGTATTTGTGCAAAAAATGAATGAAGAGGCGATTCGTCTTGGTGCATTGTCTACTCATTTTACCAATCCTCATGGCCTGCCTGACGAAGCACACTATACTTCTTCTTATGATATTTATCTTATTTTACGTGCTGCAATGGAAAATGAAGATCTTCGTGAAATTCTTGGAACCGTGGAATACCAGGTTGTATATAAAGACCGAAATGGGGTTAAAAAATCACAGGTTTGGAAAGCTACTAACCTGTATAGTACGGGAGAGAAAGAACTTCCGACAGGAGTTAATATTTTGGGAGCAAAAACCGGCACAACCAAGGATGCGGGATATTGTCTTGCGCTGGATACGGAAAAGTCCGTGGTTCATTTTTCCTACATTTCTGTAGTAATGAAGGCGGAAAACAAGGACAATCTTTATGAAAATATGACAAACTTGCTTGCTAAGATTTCGTGAATGTACTATACTTTTTGTATAAGTTTTAATAAAGAAAGGTTTTCTTGTTAGGTCAAGGAGGGTATGGAAATGGTTCAATTTATTGTAGGACAAAGAGGAAAAGGAAAAACAAAGCAGCTGATTGAGAAAGCCAATACGGTTGTAAAAGAAGCAAAAGGAAATGTAGATTTTCTGGATCGCTCTGCTCAACATATGTATGAACTGAACAATAAGGTTCGTTTGATTAATGTCAATGAATTCCAGCTGGATTCTGAAGATGCTTTTGTGGGTTTTGTAAGTGGCATCATTTCTCAAGATCATGATTTAGAATATCTTTTTCTCGATAGTTTTCTGAAGTTGGCCTCTTTGGAAGGCAAGCCCATTACCGATTGTATAAGAAAACTGGATGCTCTTTCCGATAAATATAAGGTGAATTTTATCTGCAGTTTGTCTATGAGTCCGGATGAAGTTCCTGAGGACTTGAAGGATCACATCGCTTTAGCTCTGTAATTATGTCGAACACAAGTTATTTAAAGAAAAAGAAGATCAATATAGAGGAGTAATCTTTTGTGATTATTGCTCTCTATATTCTTTTTAGTGTAGTTTCATTTTTTAGAAGAGACCAAATTCGTTTTTATGAAGTAAGAGAAGGAAGTCTTGTTCGGGAAAATCAATATACCGGATTGATTCTTCGAAGTGAAAAGGCTTATGCGGCAAAAAAAAGCGGCTATATTCATTTTACGATATCGGAAGGCAGAAGAGTTTCCAAAAATGCAGAGCTCTATACCTTGGATGAGACCGGTAATCTCGAAAACTATCTTTCTGAACACCCGGAACTTTTAGGGAGTTTAAACGAAAAGCAGTTGATGGAACTCCGTCAGCGTTTGGAAAATCTTTCTCGTAGCTTTGAAAATAATCATTTTTATACACTTTACAGCTTTCAATCCGGCATGGACAGCAATCATTTTAACTTTTCAGGAGAAGAGGGAGTAAAGCAATTAAATAGTATTTTAAGCAATTTAGGGATTTCTTATACTACCGGAACTGCAGAGGAAGCCGGGCTGGTATCTTATGTTTTGGATGGGTATGAGGCTTTTGATGAGGCCGATTTAACAGTAGATACTTTTAAAAATCCTGACCCCAAAAAAGAATATATACAAGGTGGGAATAAGATAGAAGAAGGAAAACTGATTTATAAAATCATTAATGCTCCCAGGTGGAATTTATATTTCCCGCTATCCGAGGAGGATAGTAAAGTATTGGAGAATAAACATAGAGTAATTCTTCGTTTTGATAATCAAAATCTGGACTTATCCGGTGAACTCTTTCTTATACGCGGAAAAGATGGGAAGACTTACGGAAAAGTTGAGCTGTCCAATTATCAAGATTACTTCTTGGAGGATCGTTTTATTCACTTTTCACTCAAGGATAGGGAAGAGAACGGACTTAAGATTTCTGCCTCCTCTGTTGTAAAAAAAGATTTTTTTGTTGTTCCCAATGAATTTCTCTATACTGCTGTGGACGGCAGTCAGGGATTTTATCGCAAAGAAAATGATGGCAGTCTCAAGTTTATCCCGACAGAAATCTACAGGAAAGATCAGCAGTATTCCTATATTGATATACCTAAGGATGCAAATTCCGCAGTCCTAAAAACCGGAGATGTACTGATGAAGCAGGAAGGTACAGATTCTTTTATAATTGGACCTACCAAATCTTTGGAAGGCGTGTATAATATAAACAAGGGATATGCTGTGTTTCGTCAAATCATTCCCTTAGAGAAAAACGATGAGTATATTATAGTGAAAAAAGATACCCCCTCAGGAATCGAAGTCTATGATCATATTGTTTTGCAAGGAGATATGGTTGCTGACGGACAACTTATTTTTCAGTAGTATTCTAAGCATAATTTAATTATAGAAAAATACTTTAACGGTATTCACTAAGATATATTGGCATCAAAGCAGTATTTTTCATCCTTTTTATACTTGATATATGTAGAATTAAACGGAAGCATAAAATAAATTTTTATAAGATACTTTCAAGGTTGACTTTACTCTAAAATTGAGTAAAATAATCTTGTTTAACTTGGCGGATGTTGGGGGAATAGTATGAGCTTTTTAAGTAACCTAATGACAAAGATGAACTTGAATAGAGATGACGAGGATGATTACGATTTAGACAATGAGTATGACTTCGAGGATGACTACGAAGAGGAAGAGGATGAAAGTCCGAAGAGAACATCCTTTTTTTCCAGAAGGAGCGGTGAAGAGGAAGAAGATTCCGAACCGAAGCTTCGTCTTTTTGGAAAACCCAAGCCTAGTGTAAGTGAAAGAAAAGCCAGCATGGAAGTGACCATGATTAAGCCCAATTCTATGGGAGATGCTACGGAGATTTGTGATTTCCTTTTAAGTGGAAGAGCCGTAGTTCTCAATATGGAGGGCTTGCATACAGAGGTTGCACAGAGAATCATCGATATCTTAAGTGGAACTGCCTATGCTATTAATGGAAATCTTCAGAAGATTTCCACTTATATCTTTATCATCAGTCCTGAGGATGTACATTTGTCCGGTGAGTTTTCCGGTGCTGGATTCGGTGGTGATGGACAGGGAAGTTTTTTGAACTTTAGATAAAGAAAAACCGATAGGCATATCCCTAGAGGATATGCCTTTTTTTAATTCTTAACGAGTATCGCTCGCGTAGCGTGCGGTATCTCGTTCATAACATCTTATTTTTATAAGTGTACAATGCTCGTTAAAGGAGTGAATATGCGTAAGTTGGATATTTACGAAAAAGATTGTCATAGTTATTCTATTTTTTTGGAAAAAAACTTTTCCTTGATTTCCGAAAAACTGAGGGATTTACATTGTGAAGACAGAAAAGCGTTGATTATTTCGGATGATATGGTAGCGCCTCTATATCTTTCAGACTTAAAAGATAATTTAAAAAATAGTTTTTTTCGTCTGGAGACTCTAGTTCTTTCTAGCGGAGAAAAGAATAAAACGCTTAGTCAGGTAGAAAAAATCTATAAGAAAGCTATCGAGTGCGGTATTCAAAGAAAAGATTTTATAATTGCTCTTGGTGGCGGAGTAATTGGAGATATCTGTGGCTTTGCTGCAGCTACCTATCTTCGAGGTATACGGTTTATTCAGGTTCCGACAACTCTTCTTGCGCAGGTTGATTCTTCCATAGGCGGAAAGACCGGTGTTGATTTTCAATCTTATAAAAATATGGTTGGGGCGTTTCATATGCCGAGCTTGGTTTATTCTTCCATGCATACCCTTGCTACCTTACCGGAGGAACAGTACGCATCCGGAATGGGAGAAATCATGAAACATGCCCTGATTCACAATCCGCAGTATCTGCCTTATTTGATGGACAATCGACTTGCCCTGAAAAATAGAAATCCCGAGTGTCTTTTGGAAACCATCTATCAGAGCAATCGCATAAAGAAATATTTTGTGGAAAAGGATCCCTTTGAAAACGGAGATCGAAAGTTTTTAAATTTTGGTCACAGCTTTGGCCATGCTATAGAGAAGGTTGCGGATTTTACTTATAGCCATGGGCAGTGCGTTGCCTTTGGTTCCCTTATGGCTCTTTCTTTATCTAAGGGAGTTAGTGAAGAAGAATTGTCCGATATCAAATCCTTGATGCAGGACTTATCCTTGGAAACAGAGTGTAAAAAGCTGGATCACAAAGCGGTGCTTTCTGCTATGAAAATGGATAAAAAACAGAATAAAGGCAGTTTACAGTTCGTGCTCTTACATAAATTGTGTGCTCCATATATAGATGAGGGGCTTCAGGAAGAGGAATTGCTAAACGCACTGACTCGTTATATGGAGGATTAAATGAAAAAAATAATCTGTTTTCTTCTTTTTTTCTTTTTGTCTGCGCTCCTTATTGCATTGGATCAATGGACTAAAGCTTTGGCTGTTGATTTTTTAAGGGGTGGAAGAGAGATTACTCTTATTCCGCATATTTTATATCTTGTTTACGTAGAAAACCCGGGAGCGGCATTTGGAATTCTGCACGGACAACAGGGACTGTTCTTAATTATTACCCTAATTGTCTTGTCCGGAATACTTTATGTGCTTTGGAAACTTCCCAATGATATGAAGATTAAACTTGAAGTAAATAAGACAAAAAGTCTAATTCCTCTATTTTTTATACTTTGCTTTATCTTTTCCGGTGCAATCGGTAATTTTATTGACAGGCAGTTTCAATCTTATGTTGTTGACTTCATTTACTTTAAGCCAATCGATTTTCCTGTGTTTAATGTAGCCGATATTTATGTCACTCTTTCCTGCTTTGGGTTGTTTTTATTGTCTATCCTATATTACAAAGAAGATGATTTTGCTTTTTTAAAATTGTAATTCCTCCTTGTAGTTCTTGCATTATCAAGGATAATCGGCTAGCTATAGTTTCATTTGCCTGACTCATTGTATTGAACAGTTTAGGAGATAATCATGGTATTTTATGTGAAAGAGGAAGATGCAGGAAAGCGCTTGGACAGTTTTCTGGCAGAAAAGAATACTGCAGAATATACTCGTTCCTATATTGGGAAACTGCTTGATGAGGGCTATGTGCTGTATAATGGACAAAAGGCAAAAGCATCAAGCAAATTAAAAACCGGAGATAAGGTGGACTTAATAGAAAAAGAGGCAGAAAAAGTAGATGTAAGAGCCGAGGATATTCCACTTGATATTGTCTATGAGGATGAGGATGTCTTGGTGGTCAATAAAGCTCGCGGCATGGTAGTGCATCCTGCTCCCGGTCACTATTCCGGAACCTTGGTCAATGCTGTTTTGGCACATTCCGGAAACTCTCTTTCTTCTATAAACGGTGTCTTACGCCCCGGAATCATTCATCGAATCGATAAAGATACATCCGGTTTACTGCTTATTTGCAAAAATGATTTCAGTCATAAAGCACTTGCCAAACAATTAGAAGAACATAGTATAACTCGTCGTTATCATGCGATTTGTTTTGGTCGATTAAAAGAAGAAAGCGGTACTGTTTCTGCCCCGATAGGAAGAGACGAAAAAGACAGAAAACGCCAGGCGATAAATTATAAGAATGGAAAAGAGGCAGTGACCCACTACAGACTATTGGAAAACTTTGACAATGCTTCTTTAGTGGAGTGTCGCTTGGAGACAGGGAGAACACATCAAATCCGGGTACATATGAAAAGTATAGGGCATCCTCTAATCGAGGGATCCGTTTACGGATTAAAAGAGTCCGTATTCCATACCGGGTCAGCTTTTGCACACGCTATGGTTTTGGGGTTTGTGCATCCCAGAACAGAAAAGTATATGGAGTTTTCGGCGGATTATCCGAAGATTTTCAAAAGAGTACTGACAAACTTACGTAATAAAAATAGACATTAATAAAGTTTTGAGGAGACAGATTTTTGGAAGAAGAAAAATAAAAAACAGAGGAAGGGCAAGAATTAAAATCCAGACTTCGAATCAGAAAAATAATAAAAATTGAGAGGCTAAATTGGGATTGCTCCTCCTTGTCTGTCTTACTTGTTTTTGGCTAAAAATAGTTCAAAGGCCAGGGAAAATGGCTAGAAAGCAGTAAATCCACAGAATCAGAGTATAAAAACACGCTTTTGAAAGAGAGAAGATCAATTTCTTAATCCGAGGGCTCAAATAGATATTTACAATCTTGTAAATGAAAAGAATCAAGATGGAACTTCTATTGGAGAAGCTCTCTACAAGGAAATGATGACAATGGAAAGCCGATATTTGGCAAGTATCACAGATGAAGCCGGTGAAACTCCGGAGAGGGTTGCAAAGAATCTGGGAGTGAAACACTCCAGGATTATGGGTAAATATAATCCGACTATACATGGTGAAACTGCTGATTACGGAGCATCTTATCCAATTCCGTACTTTAAAAATATTCATTACCGCTTTTTAAATGGAGATGGGCAGGAAATAGATGATTCCAGTAACGTTAAGGATATTCTGGCCATGGCATCTGTCTATACTTTTAAGCATAATTATTTGGATGTAGAACATTTTCGAGAAATCTGTATGGAACTCTACGAGAAATCTCATTCCTATACTTTGTCCATTAGTCCTGTTTATTTTGATCAAGGGTGTGTGAATTTAACAGCAAAGGAAGAAGCGGAAAAAGAAGCAGGAAAAAGCACGAAAGAAATTCTTTCTGTGGAAAAAGAAGCTTCTGACGGAGAAACAGGGGAAGTGGAGAGCAGTAAAGCGAAAAGCTCTTCCGGAGATTCTGAAACCGCAACGACTGCTACGGAAAGCAGTACGGAAATACAGACGGAAACAACGACTGAAAAGTATAAGGAAAGAAGAGCAATCATCTGGGAAAGCAGTACGGAGGATAGTGTTTCAAAGGAAACAGAAGCATCGGACGATGCATCGTTGGCTAGTGCATCAGAAATCAATAAAACAGTCAATAATGAAGCGCAGGGTGGAAGTGCTGATGGAAACTCCAAAAATAAATCCAAGTCCAATTCGAGTGATAAGCCATCTCCAATCCGTGAAAAAAACTATTGCCCCGGACATGTGGATTTAACCATTACAATACAAGTTAAAAAATTTGAAGATCAAAATGGTCTTAAAGAAATTGTCCTGGATTCTATTGCGAAGGATGCAGAATGGGAGGAGAGCCCATTTTCTCGATGGAAGGGGTGGAATGAAGAGTGTATAGCGGCTGTTACAAGCCTTATGGATAAAGACTGGTTTACTGAATACGGTTTAAGTTTATCCACTGTAGAAACAAAAGTCCCCCTCACGGAAGAAGAAATTTCAAGGTACATGAGCTTGCTCCCGGTCGATTTAAGTGGAGAGAGAAAGGAACTGGTTCATTTCGCCTTAACTGCGGTAGGCAAGGTGCCGTATTACTATGGAGGCAAAGCCGGAAAGCAGGGCTTGGAAGGGAATGCATTTGGTAAAACTATTGCAGAACGGGATTACAAAGGAAGGAATAGAAAAGGTCTGGATTGCTCCGGCTTTGTACAGTGGGCATACTGGACTGCCACGGACAATGCTTTGGACTTTGTATCCAGTACGAAAGAGTTGATTGGGCAAGGCCGAAAGATTAAGAGAAGTGAGCTTGTGGCAGGAGATCTTATCATTCAGCCAAGCGGGGACAGTCATGTGCTTATGTTTTTGTGCTGGACAGAAGAAGGAAGGATGCTTGCTATTCATGAAAATGGAACAGCGGGAACTATTTCTGTGGATGAAGTTTCTGCAAATTATCCTTATTATAGAAGTATACTTCCTTAGCCTGTTTTTGTATTTGAACACAGAAAATATCTTGACGAGAACAGGAAAATACTGTAGAGTAGCTTAGATGCCGCATAGCTAGGTTCAAGTAGTGATAACTCACCAAAGCTAGCGAGTAAATTTATAGGAGGATGTCCTAAATGTATGCAGTTATTGTAAGTGGCGGAAAGCAGTACAAAGTCAGTGAAGGTGATGTAATCCGCGTAGAGAAGTTGGAAGTGGAAGAAGGTGCAAAGATTTCCTTTGATCAGGTTCTTCTTATTAACGACGGTTCTCTAAAGATTGGTACTCCCACTGTGAAAGGTGCGAAGGTTTCCGGAACAGTTCTTCAGAACGGTAAGGGCAAGAAGGTTATGTTTACCGTTACAAGAGAAAATCCGGGTTATCACAAGAAGAACGGTTACAGACAGCTCTTTACAGAAGTAAAAGATTGAAAAAGATCTGTTAATCTGTAACGAGTAGGAAGTATCAAACTCTGTTTGCATACAGGAAGGAGTAAAAATGGCTCATCATAGGGTATGGGCTCTACCAAAAACGGTAGAGATTCTAATTCAAAAAGACTTGGTGCGAAAAGAGCAGACGGACAGTTTGTAAAGGCAGGAAATATCCTGTACAAGCAAAACGGCACAAGAATTCATCCGGGTCAAAATGTAGGCTTGGGAAATGATTTTACCTTATTCTAAGGTTGACGGTGTTGTAAAGTTTGACCGATTAGGTAGAGATCGTAAGAGGTTTCTGTTCTTCCAAGGGCATAAAGAAATGTTAACCCCATGCCGGTTTCCGGTGTGGGGTTTTTTCTTCATTTCTTTTATTTATTTGTTTGGTATATCATCAGTGGGAGACAATCTTTTATTAGAAGAATATTCCCGCTATTTAATCTATAAAAGGAGCTTTTATGTTTGCTGATGTGGCAAAAATATATGTGAGAAGCGGTAAAGGAGGAAACGGACATGTTTCTTTCCGAAGAGAGCTTTTTGTACCGGCAGGAGGTCCTGACGGAGGAGACGGAGAAAGGGCGGAGACATCATTGTTGAAGTGGATGAAGGCTTAAACAGCTTGGATCCTTATCGTCATAAAACGAAATACGCTGCCGGAGACGGCCAGGAAGGCGACGGCAGAAAGATGCACGGAAAGAACGGAAAGGACCTTATCTTAAAGGTTCCTGCCGGAACACTTTTAAAGGATGCGGAAACGGGAAAGCTGGATTGCCGCCACGAGCGGGGAGAACTGGGAATGGTGCTTCTTCCCGGGGAAAAGGCGGATTAGAAACGCACCTGCAACCCCTATGCGAGGCACCAAAGTTTGCGCAACCCGGTCAGGACGCGCGGGAAATTACCCTTCGCTTAGAGCTACGAGTAATTGCGGATGTAGGACTTTTGGGCTTTCCCAATGTAGGAAAATCGACGCTTCTTTCCATGTGCAGTAATGCCAGACCGGAAATCGCCAATTATCACTTTACAACCTTGAATCCTCACCTTGGTGTGGTGAACTTAAAGGGAGACAGAAGCTTTGTCATGGCGGATATTCCGGGGCTTATTGAGGGCGCCAGTGACGGTGTGGGACTCGGATTTCAATTCCTCCGCCATATTCATCGTTCCCGTGTTCTCATTCACATCGTGGATGGGGCAGGTTCGGAGGGAAGAGTGCCTTTAGAAGATTTAAAGAGTATCCATGCCGAGTGCGAAAGCTACGATCCGGAAATATTAAAGAAACCCATTATCGTTGCGGCAAACAAGGTGGAACTCATTCAATCGGAAGAACAAGAAGATGCACTGAAAGAGCTAGAGCAGTATTGTAGTGAAAAGCAGTATCCCTTCTTTAAAATATCTGCGGCAAGTAATCAAGGGATTTATCCTGTCCTGGAAGAAGCCTACAAGTTATTAGAGGGAATCAGTAAGGATGAAATGCTCTACGAAAGCGAAGTGGATTTGGATACTCTGGGTGCTGTCGAATCTCTTCCCATTAAGTATGAGCATCCTGAAGAAGGCCTTTTCCTTGTGGAAGGACCAAAGATGGAGAAGATGCTCGGCTATACCAATTTGGAGGCGGAGAAGGGATTCCTTTTCTTCCAGCGCTTTATGGTGGAACAGGGTATTATCAAAGAGCTTAAAAAAATGGGTATGAAGGAAGGCGACACCATTAAGATTTTCTCACATGAATTTGAGTATTATGACGATGAGGCAGGGGACGAAGACGAGTCCGGGGAGGAATAATGAAGTCCTATATAACAGATAGCAAGATGCGCGCTCGCATTCGCAGTGCAGCACAAAGTATAGATCCGGTACTTTCCATTGGAAAAAATGCTCTTACACCGGAATTTACCCACTCCGTAGAAGAGTATATGGAAAAGCACGAGATTATGAAGATCAATGTTTTAAAGAACTGTGATGAAGACCTTCGTGAACTGGGAAATACGATTGCGGAGCGTTCCAATACCGAGCTGGTGCAAATTATCGGAAGAAAGATTGTACTGTATAAACCGGCTAAAGAAGAAAAAAACAGAGCATTCTAATGGATAAGTATAACTTATGTCTAAGTCTTTCCGATATAGAAAACGGGCTTTACTTTCCTAAGGTTAGAAAGCTCGGGATTTTGGGTGGCAGCTTTAATCCTGTTCATTATGGACATCTAATCTTGGGACGTACAGCATTGAAGGCTTTGGAAGAATCAACAATAAAACCTTTAGAAAAACCGGAAACAAAGTCTTCAGAAGATTCAGAAATAAAGGATCTGGAAGAAACAAAAATAAAGTTTTTAGAAGACTTAGGAATTAAGCCTTTTGCTGAGAAAGTAAAAGAGAACTGTATTCTTTATTTACCAGCCGGGGTGCCATATCATAAGAATTATGCGGATTTACTTCCTTTTTCAGAACGGACTGCGATGCTTTCTTTAGCACTTCAAGAGGAGAACAGTAAATCTATTCAAGAGGGTAAAGACTGTCTACAATTCTTTTATTCTTCCATAGAAGGAGAACGGCTTGGGAATTCTTATAGTTATGATTCTGTCCGGATACTGAGGAGTGCCTTTCCCAATGCCGATTTCTCTTTGATTATCGGGACGGATGAATTCTTCACTTTGGAAAGATGGTATAAAATCGAAGAACTGGCTAAAATGATTCAATTTTTGGTTGCCAATCGAAATGGAGAAGCGAAAAACACTGAGTTGGAGGAAAGAAAGTCTTATCTATTGAAAATGTTTGGATTGACGAGTATTTTTTTGAATATGGAAAAAATCGATTATTCCAGTTCTCAAATCAGAGCAAAAATAAATTGCTCTGAGCCTGTGAGCGGAATGCTTCCGCAATCTGTCGAAAAATATATACAGGAAAATAGTCTATACCGATTTTAGATTTATGGATAATTGTTTTGGAGGATTTTACTTTGGAAGAAGAGAAAGAGTATTTAGAGCAAATTAAATTCATTCGAAAACATTTGAAAGAACATTTGAATGAGGAACGCTATGAACATTCCATCAGTGTTTCTTTTTCCGCGATTGCACTGGCTATGGCACATACTTATGATCTAAGGTCTGCTGAACTTGCGGGACTTTGTCATGATTGTGCAAAATATATGGGCAAAAAAGAATTGCTTCTAGCCTGTGAAAGAGAACATATTCCCCTTTTACAGGAGTATATTGCCGCACCACAGGTTCTACATGGTATATATGGTGCGACTTATGCAAGAAAGCATTTTCAAATCCAAAATGAAGAGATATTGTCTGCTATCTACTATCATACTATAGGTAAGCCTGCCATGAGTATTTTAGAGAAAATTATTTATCTTGCGGATTACATTGAGGTAAGGAGAGGAAGCAGAGAAGAACTGGATAAGATACGTAGAGTCGCCTTTTCCAATCTGGATAAAGCTATGTATATGGCTTTGGATGCAACCATTCAATATGTTCAAGAAAAGGGGCAAAGTTTATGTACGGAAGCATTGGAAGCGTATCAATACTATAAAGCTATGCAAGATAATGATTCTGCAAGAATAGATTAAGGGAGGATTTTATGGAAACGACAGACTTAGTAAAACAAATCATGAGCTTACTGGAAGAAAAGAAAGCATCAGATATTCTTGCCTTGGATATATCGGAAATATCCACGCTGGCAGATTATTTTGTTTTGGCTTCCGCTGATAACGCCAGACAGTTGGATGCTTTAGAGGATGCGCTTGAAGATAAAATTCAGCTCGACAATTTACACAAAGAGGGCGAGAGCAGTTCCGGATGGATTCTTATGGATTATCGGGATATTGTTATACATCTCTTTACTAAGGAACAAAGAGAAATTTTATGATTTGGAAAAATTTGGTCTCGATGCATTTCACTTTAATTCCTTCTTCTGATTTTTATTGTTTATTTTGTAAATAAAAATATGAGATAAAAGACAAATTTGTTGGGAAAGTTGATTTTACTTTTTAATTTTAGAAAATTTAATAATGGAAAAATAAATAGTTCTTGCCAATTAATCAGAATTTTGCTATATTCTTAACATTGTTAAGATATTCATTATTTTACAAGAAATAATGCAATTTTTTTATCGAAATTTTAGGAGGGGTTATGGAAGAAGCAGTAAAGAAAGAAAAATTTCACCACCCGAAAGGTCTTTGGCTTGCCTGCATAGGTATGTGTGGATCCAGCTACTTGAAGTATGCTGTTTCGGGATTCTTGATTTTCTTCTACACGTACAGTGTAGCGATGGGAGGCTTGGGATTATCTAAGGAACAGGCAGGATTGTTGATTTCTGTTGCCACAACAGCCGGTTCAGTTCTTCCTTTGTTGGGTTCGGTTATTACTGACCGTTTCCTGGGAATTCAGAAGTCATTGCTTATGGCGTTCTTTATGCAGGGAGTTGCGTATATGATATTCTTCCTGTTTACGCCGAATGTTCCGATGATTATTGTAGGAATTTCGATTAACGTTTTTTCTGCAGCATTTATGAATAATAACTTAAGTGCTATTGTAGGCATGCTTTATTCTAAAAAAGAGCATACCAGAAAAGATGCAGCTTATGGAATTTTCTATATGGCTGTAAACATTGGTAGCTTCTTTGGTCCGATTTTTGGTGGTATGTTGACAGACCACTGGATGGCTATCAAGGACGAAGCAGGTAACGTAATCAGCTATGGTTATAAGTATGCTTATCTTATGGGTTTCTGTAGGTATGTTCCTTGTATTCCTGATTACCTTTTCCTTATTCCGAAGTGGTTGGGAGAAGTTGGAAAGTATCCTGCAGGAAAGCAGAAGAAAGAAGATGAGGGAACAGCTAAGGCTGTAAAGGAAGAAAAGCTTACTGCGGTTGATAAAAAGCGTATCTTAGGTATGTTCATTATCTTCATCTTGGTTACTGTATACTGGACCTGCTATTTCCAGACTTCTTATACAATCAATACCTTTGCTATGGATTACGTTAACTTAAAGGTTAGGGACCAGATCGTCAGGCGGCTTGTATACTTCTTCTTTCGGAATTTTCGGTATTATCCTTGCTCCGTTGTTCGGTAACTTGTGGATGACACTCGGACAGAAAAAGATGGACCCGCCCATTAGCGTAAAGATGGCTGTTGGAATGGCGATTAGCGGTCTTGCCTTCTTCATCATTTTAGCCGGATTCAACACCTTGCACGGTGTACTGGTAAGACTGTAAAGATGGATCTTTGTACGCTTGTAGCTATACTGTGTTAACTATCGGCGAGCTTTGTTTCCTCCCGTAGGTATGGCTTTATTCAATAAGTTGACTCCGGAGCGTTTCTCCTCTTGGCAATGAGCTCATGGTATCTTACCTATACTTTTCTCCGGCATCGCTTTCCGGTTATTTGCAGTCGTAACAGATAAGTGGGGATATGCAAAGATTCTCGTTATTCTTGGTTCTTCTCTGATTTGTGGAGCAACTCGTTGCAATCATAGAAGTTCTTAGAGCTTATGGCTGTAGATCAGCTGAGTGAAGAGAGCACTAAGCCCATTCCACTATTATCTTGATTTTTAAAGTATATTGGTTTTTATAGAAGGAAAAGGAGCTGGATGGGCAAAAGCATTCAAAGGCCTCTGATCGTCTTTTTCTAAGATTTAATAAGTCAAAATAAATTTTTAATAAAATATGAAAAATAGGAAAGAAAAAGGAAAAAGAAAGAAAAATATTGAAAAAGGGAGTGGGACAAAAAGAGAAGAGAGCAGAAAGTGAGATATTAAAGATTAAATTCATACAAATGTTTTGGATTTAAAGATTCTATGTTATACTTTATAAGAACAAAAGTTCTTAATGAAAAACTGAATTTGCATGCAGTTATTTTGCTTAGAAATCTAAGATTATGGAGGATGGCATGGGGAGACCAAAGAAAGTATACAGCATAGATAATTTGACAAAGAAACAAGAAGAGATTTACGAGTATATCAAAGATTGTGTACAAAAGAAAAACTATCCTCCTTCTGTACGTGATATTTGTGCAAAGGTTGGTCTTAAGTCAACATCCAGTGTTTTTACATATCTAAATGATTTGGAAAAGTTAGGATTAATCAGAAAAGACCCCGCACATCCCCGAGCAATAGAGATTTTGAACCGTGAAGGCCTTAGTCTTGAAAGAGGAGACGTAGAAGATAGTGAAAGTAGTATCCCTGATATTGCAGAGTTAAAAGAGGATGCAGTCTCTACCCAGGCCTACGGAGAAGAAATGGCTGCTCTACCGATTGTCGGTACAGTACCAGCCGGAACACCTATTTTTGCTGAAGAAAACATTACCGGCAATATTCCGTTTCCGGTAAATCTGCTTCCGAATCAGGAGAGTTTCATCCTGAAAGTCAAGGGTGACTCCATGATAAATATAGGAATATTCCACGGAGACTATCTTATTGTGGCAAAGCAAAATACATGCTCGCAGGGAGGGGTTAGTAGTTGCTTTGGTAGACGATAGTGCTGGCTGGTAAAAGGATTCTATAGGAAGATGGACATATTCGCTTGCAAACCGAGAATGATACTATGGACCCGATAATTGTGCCGGACTGTACTATATTGGGAAAGGCTGTAGGTCTTATTCGTCTAGGTTTATAATCTAGTCTATGTGTTTTCCTGTATTTTAGGAATTAAGACAACGGAAGGTTAAGAGATGTTAGAAAGATGGTCTGATCTCGGTTTAGGGGAACATATAGTAGAGAGTCTGCATTTAGCCGTGGAAACGGAGGAAGAGTTCATTAGGATTCAAAAGGAACTTGCAGAGATTGATTTACATTTAAAAAAATACGGAATAAAGCTTTCGTTGTCGAAAGGAAAAGAAGAGAGGCATACTCTTAGGTTTGATATTTCTTTGGATCGATTAAAACGAGATGCAGGGAAAAAAAGAGACTATGGTTCAGCAAAGAAAGTCTCGGAAGTATTTCTATTCAGTAGCTCTCATAAAAGTAAGGAGAGTGCAGAATATGCCGGTGTTCAGCTAAGAACATACCAAAGAAGAGTAAAGAAATATAAGGAAGATAATAAATGGAATGAATCAAATTTTTCCTTCTTTTAGGAAAAAACTTTTTAGCTTTCTCCTTCCTCTGTACGAAGACGAACCAGATTTCGTACACTTCTTCGTCTTTCCTCCTCTAATGCGGCATAATGCTTCTTTGTCGTATTGACATCGCTATGCCCAAGAACATCCGCCACAAGATAGATATCTCCGGTTTCCTGATAAAGATTTGTACCATAGCTGCTTCGCAGCTTAGGGGGAGTAATATGCTTTAATGGAGTTACTCGACTTGCATATTTTTTCACCATTTTTTCTACGGAACGTACGGAAATACGCTTGTTCTGCATCGATAAAAAGAGAGCTTCTTCGTGTCCCGAAGCCGGAATTTTCATCTTTCTTTCCTCTAAATATGCACGAAGTCCGCTTTCCACCTCATCGGAGAAGTAAATGGTAACGTTCTTTCCACCCTTTCTATGGATGCGGATACCGTTGTTATGGAAATCCAAATCAGATAGGTTTAAACCTACACATTCAGAAACACGAATACCGGTTCCGAGCATAAGTTGCATCATGGCAAGGTCACGAATATTGTTTTTCTCATGAAATTCATGTTCTTTTTACTTAGTTGATTTCCATTTTCCACTTCATCCAAGAATTGTGCAATTTCACCCTGATCCATACGAATAATCTCCTCCTGGGAGAGTTTGGGGAAGGAGAGTAGAGACGCCTTGTTACTAGTGATTAAACCGGCCTTATAGAGATAATTGTAAAAGCTTTTTAGGAAGATATTTTTCGTTTGATACTTTTATTATGATTCAAAATATCTACAGTTTCCATTTCTCCATCATAATTTTCTTTTCTCTTAGTTCGATACTTTAAATATTCCATATATTCTTCAAGTTCTTGTACAGAACAATTCTCAACATCCTGTACCGTAAAATCATCAATAGAATCATGCAATTTCAGTTCTTCCATAAGAAAACCGAAGAATACCTTTAAGTCATAGGCGTAGGCAATTTTGGTACGAGACGCAGTAATCTGATCAATGCCTCGAAAAAAAGCATTACAAAAAGAAGGTAAATCCTTTTGGAGCGCCCTAAGTTTTAAAGTATTTTGTTTATCTAATTCCTCATGATAAGCTAAAGCCATGATACACCTCGAAATAATTTAGCAATGTTTTCTTATAAGCGAAATATTCTTGATATTTCCTGATTTGACAAGCAGTGTTTATTAGGAATAAAAAAGGTACAGATTCACTGTACCTATATTTTAACACATAACTATTCGTTAAACAAGAGTTTAGCGAATAGTTATGTTTCTCTTATTAGTTTGTTTTCCTCCAAGTTTTAATAGAGAACAAAATCAACATGGGGAATATTTCCAATCTTCCGGCTAACATATCAAAGATCATAACTACTTTGGAAAAATAAGAATAAACGGAAAAATTACTGAGCGGTCCAACCTTACCTAGTCCCGGTCCGATATTGTTAAAGGTTGCCGATACTGCCGAAAAGTTTGTCGTAAAGTCAAAGCCGTCAAAACTGATAAGGAAAATGGAAATCATGTATATAAAGCAATATGCCATAAAATATGTGCTTACAGAGCGAACTACGCTGTGATCCAAACACTTTCCTTCCAGACGAACCTTTCTTACTGCTTCAGGATGAATAATCAGGTGCATTTCCTTGGCAAGACTTTTTAATAAAATTAATAGCCTGGAAACCTTGAATCCTCCGCCTGTAGATCCGGCACAGGCACCGCAGATCATTAAAAATAAAATAATCATCTGCGAAGGGACTGCCCACTCATTAAAATCCAAGGTAGAGAATCCGGTTGTGGTAATAAGACTGCCAACAGTAAAAAATACATGATGTAAAGCGTAGAAAAAGCCTTTTCCCACACTTTGAAAGATATTAAAGCTAATAAACAAAGTTGTTACGGCAATAATGAAAAAATATGTTCTTGCCTCTTCTGAATGTAGTGCATCAGAAAATCTTCTCCTTTGAATCAGATAATACACATTAAAATTGACACCAAATAAAATCATAAAAATGCTAATCAAGAACTGACTTAGCATAGAATAATCTGCCATACCGGAGTTTCGAATAGCAAAGCCTCCCGTTCCTGCCGTACCAAAGCCGATACAAAGCGCATCAAATAAAGGCATACCGGAAAGAAGAAAAACAAGTATCATGATGATGGTTAAAATAAAGTAGATTTTATAAAGAGCTTTTGCGGTATCTGCTACTCTTGGCACCATTTTGGTGACTTCCGGCCCCGGTGATTCCGCCTTCATAATCATCATATTATAACCACCGCCCAAAGGAAGTACGGTCAGAACCAATACAAGAACTCCCATTCCTCCTATCCAGTGAGAAAACGATCTCCAGAATAAAAAGTCCCTTTCCAAGAGCTTCAACATCGGATAAAACGGAGGAACCTGTGGTTGTAAAACCGGATACAATCTCAAATAAAGCATCAATATAATGCGGGATTCTTCCGGAAACAAAGAATGGCAAAGCACCGACAAGGGAAAGAACCAAATCAACAGCCGGCAACAATATACAAACCCCTCTCGTATAAAAGGCAATCGGTTTTTGCGTTAAAACATATCCAACAATATGGAAGTAGCTCCGATAATGAAAAAGCAAGTGCATGTCATTTTCCGTGATAGAAAGAATCATAGAGGCATAAATCATACTTGCACCTTCGATTTTCAGTACCCATGCCAGAATATAGACAATCATACTAAAGTTCATAATGGATATTACTCTCCTCTTCGTCGTTCTTCTTTAAAATATCACGTAAATCGTTATATCCTGTGTTCTTCGTCACAAGGATAACGCGGTCTCCCATCTTCATCATATCGGAACCATTTGGCGTAATGACCTTATGGTTACGAATGATTCCGCAAATCAAGATTCCGTCGTTTAATTTAATATCCGCTAAGGGGATATTAATAAGATTCGGGTCATTTAAGACACGAAATTCCAGCGCTTCCGCTCTTCCATCTGCAATTTTATACAGTGTTTCCACATTGGAACCTTTAGAATTCTCCAATGCACGAACATAACGAACGATGCTGTCCGCAATAATCTGCTTCGGATAGATTACAGAGCCAAGATTCATTTCTCGTATAACATTTTCAAAGGTAATACGATTTACCTTGGTAATCAATCTGGTTTTGGATAACTTACCGGCATAAAGGGAAAGCATGATGTTTTCTTCGTCAAAACCGGTCAGGGAACAGAAGGCATCGGTATTTTCGATTCCCTCTCTTTTTAAAAGCTCTTGGTCAATACCGTTACCGTTGATAATACTGCAATTAGGCAGCTCTTCAGCCAGAAAATCACAGCGTTCTTTGTTGGAATCAATGATTTTCAGCTTTAAATTCAGATGCGTTTCTTCAATAAATTTGGCAATGTAATAGCTGACTCTTCCACCACCAACAATCATGCAGTCACGGATAGGTGTAAATTTAAGACCAAGTTGTGAGAAAAATTCACTGATATGTTTTGTGGAAGCAATAAAACTGATTTCATCTCCGGGCTTAAAGCAGTCGGAACCTTTCGGAATCAGGACTTCCTCTCCTCTTTCAATGCAACATATCAAGACATCAAGACCGATTTCCTTTTTCATCTTATAAAAAGGAATGCCAACCAACTTACTTTCGGCAGGCACCTTTGCCCGAATCAAATCCAGACGTCCTCTGGAAAAGCTGTCAATTTTGATTGCAGAAGAGAAACGCAGGAGTCTTTCAATTTCTCTGGCTGCAGCCATTTCCGGATTGATGACCATAGCAAGATTTAATTCATCTCGCAAGTATTTAATTTCTGTTGTGTATTGCGGATCGCGAATTCTGGCTATGGTACTGCAGTAATGCCCTTCTTTTTTGGCAAAAAGACAGCAAAGCATGTTTACTTCATCTTGATTTGTAGCAGCAATTAATACATCTGCTTCAGCAATGCCCGCCTCACGAAGCGTCTGTGGCATGGCACCATTTCCATGGACGCCCATGACATCCAGGAAATCCACCGCATGACGCAGTTCCTTTTCATCATTGTCAATGATAGTGATATCATGTCCTTCTTTATTCAACTGATCGGCTAGATTCAGACCGACCTTTCCGCATCCGACTACAATAATATTCATCTTTACTTCCTTTTAACTTTCCTTTTAACTTTCTTTTTATTTTGGCATACTATTTTGGCATACGCTTCTACTTGTCTTTCCTAAAAGATATAACAAGAAGCGAATGTTTTTATGCTTATAACTAGAAGGAATTATAACTCTACTGTGCGGAAAATCCTAAGCTTTTCGACAGTTCATTTAACAATAAAATATCCTCGTTTAGTGCTTCTAAAAAATGAACTAAGAGATCTTTATTTCTGTAAATTCGATGTGAACACGCAAGCTCATCATAGCGAAAGCTCTTTCTCCCGCCCCTCTCCATTCTCTTTGTGAAGCAGAAGAAGCTCCCGAAAAGGCACATAATAGATTTCATTTCTTTGGGTGAAAGAGAGGATAATGAAGCTGATGCCGCCCTGCTTCATAAAGTCTTCCATAAAGCTCATCTGATGGGCATGGAGATTTTGCAAGGGGAGGGAGTCCTTGTGACACTCTTTCGCATCAAAACAAACAGGAAACTCCCCTCACTCTCCCACATAGTCCACGGTGGACTCTCGATCAAAAGTAGGCAAGGGTGATTTGTTTTATGACCTTATCAGTTCTATAGGGGTAATCGGGTAGGAATTTTCTGAATGAGGGGCAGATCTCTATAGAGAGAATAGTCCAGATTCAGCTCCTCTCCAGAAGAGAGCCTCTTAGCCCTCGTGACTTCCATGTACCCATTTATCCCATTCTCCAATGATTGTATTTCCTGTAAAATAATTGATTCGCATGGCATCACGAACTTCTTCCAATGTTTTATTGGTCGTCTCCTTAGCCTTTTCCGTCCCTTGATATAGAATATCATAGACATCGGAAATACGATTTTCCCACAGCTTTCTCTTCTCGATCAGAAGAGCATATTTTCCATCAACCTAAGTAAAATTTCTTGCACTCACATCACCAAGACCGCCTTTTCTGTAGTGCTCCTTCATTTCCTCGAGATTTTGATACTCCGGAAGGAATTCAGCGAAATCTTCTTGTTTTGAAAAAGCATCGAGGTAAGTAAATACCATATTTCCTTCAACATGACCGGGATCGGCAATATTGATATGGGAAGGATCGGTATACATACTCATAATCTTTGTTTTAACTGTCTTTTCATCATCGGAAAGATAGATTCCGTTTCCGAGGGATTTACTCATCTTTGCCTTACCGTCTATTCCCGGCAGTCTTCTCTGACTGGAATTTTCCGGAAGAAGTATTTCCGGCTCTAAAAGGATTTCTCTCTGATAAAGCTGATTAAAGCGTCGAACAATTTCCTTTGTCTGCTCAATCATGGGCAGCTGATCTTCTCCAACCGGAACGGTTGTGGCTTTAAATGCAGTAATGTCGGCTGCCTGAGATACGGGATAGGTAAAGAAACCGGCAGGAAGCCCTGCTTCGTTATCGTTTTCATTCTCTCCGCTATAGCCCTTCTGCTTCATTTTCCGCCTTCACGGTCGGTTACGGCTCAGCCTTTGCGTAATCTAGATTTAGAGTAAAAGGAAAGCGCATGCAATGCAGGTAGCGCAGACTGGATGCGACAGCTTTTGAGCGGGGTCGATTCCTACAGAGAATGGTCCAGAGCCACCTCGATAATATTATCTCTGATTTTCTGCGGATTATCATAGTTATCGGTCAATGCCTGATCATCAGCAATTAAAATATTGATCTCATCAAATTGTCCGGAATCTTGTAACTCCACTCTTCTCTTAAGAGATCCTACATAGTGCCCAAAATTGAAGCTTTCGGTTGAGTCATCTCGGTTAAAATGCCCTTTTCGTGCACTATTCTTGCTCTTTTCTTTCATTCTGTTAAACTCCTTTATCTATTCTTCTCTCTGAATGATGAAATAATATATCATTTTATAAAAAGCATCATATGCAAAACACATTTTTCCATTTTAAAATAACTAAGATCTGTTCTTAAATAGCTAAAATGCATTCTTAATGAGCCCAATTTCTTCCCTGAAATGCAAAAGTACATCAAAGCGACAAGAGATTGTCATATAAGGATAAATGTTGTTTCTGTATCATCCTCCGCCATGGTTCAGAAGAAAACGGATTTTCTTCAGACACAGCCTCATAGGGAGAGCTTAAGCTCCCGCTCTTTCTCCCTTTACTTCTATAAAGCAGAGGTATTCTCCCGTCTCTTGCAATAATATCCGTTTCAAATGAGGTGAAAACGTGCGTTGCGCTCCAAAAGTACTATACCCCATTGTTTCCAAATATTCTACCGCCATATTCTCGTACTTTTCTCCGAGAAGATGGTATTCTTCATATATTACTCTGCATTTTGACTTACCTCTCTCGATAAACCGTTGTGCTATTTCTAAAGCACTGATTATTCATAGGAAAGTCTGCAAATCAGATTGCTCTTTTAGCAGTTTACTTCTATTTAACTATATAAAATTCTTTAAAAAGCTTCTTCTATGAATAGGACGAGGGCCGTGTGTAAGAAGTGGCTTCTCTATGGACCTTGTCCCTCAGCCCTTATGCTGCTTAAAAGCTGTATTCAGGATATTATTTCATCATATTCCAGCATGATATGATCCCTTGTCACCTTGGCTAAGACACTGGCTGCCGCAATGGATAAAGACTTCGCGTCACCGTGAACAATGGCCTTCTGCGGAATCGGAATACCGGGAATCGTCACTGCATCGTTTAGAAGAATTTTCGGGCTAAGCGAAAAACGCTTCTCCATATCCTTCAGTGCCTCTCTCATAGCTTCATAAGTCGCCTGTAAGATGTTGATTTCATCGATTCTTTCCGGAGAAACAATGCCGATTCCAAAGGCAATGGCTTCTTTCTGTAAGACCTCAAAAAGCGCTTCTCTTCTTTTCTCGGACATCTTCTTCGAGTCATTTAAATAGTAGAAGGGATAGTCCAAGGGAATCACCGCGCAGGCGGCAACCACCGGTCCTGCCAAGGGGCCTCGTCCCGCTTCATCTACTCCTGCTATCGGGCTTAAATCGAGTACAGCTCTCTCCTCTTTTCGCATTTCCTCGAGCCTAAGCTCTTCCTTTTCTCTTGCTTTATCGGTCATATCTTATCCTATTAAAATTCATTCCTTTTCGAAGCATGGGAATATTCTTCCATACTTTGAACTATCTCATAAATCTATACTTCCATCCGGCTGTCTTCTTCCCATTTCATGGGATGCTCCAAGCTGATTCTTCCCAGTCTTCCGCTTCGAAAATCATCCAGAATGAGTCTCGATACCTTCGTGTAATCGATATCTCCGCCCTTTTTGATACAGGCTCTTTTTATGGCAATGGCGTCCATTGCTTCCAAAGCTTCTTCTTTCCCTAATAGCGTTTCTCCATAGCGGGAAACAAGGGCGGAGCCGTAATAACGGGTAAGATATTTTAGGAGATAAAAGATAAGCTCTTCTATCGGCAGTATCTCATCGTTAATAGAACCGATGAGGCCAGATTCAAACCCACAATCTCTCTTTCAAATTTCGGCCAGTGTGATTCCCGTGTATCGAGAAGCTGTAAGTCCTTTTCCGTCTTAATCCACTGTGCCCCTTAGTGACTCCGGGCTTATTTCGGTCTTTACCGTGGCCTTTCCCATAGGCATTGATAAGGTGATTCCCAAAACATTGGAATCACAAGAACCATGGCTTTTGATGCTTGAAAGAATTCCCTGCCTTTTTCTTTCCAAAAGCTCCGCATCTCATAATCAGTTTATTTACTTTTCACACTGGAACGGCTGTCGCATCTATTTCCATGGTGTAGAAGCCCTGATTCTGAAAGCTTTCCATAAAGCTTTTTGTTCTTCCGGGGTCAGCAAGGTCTGCTTTATTGAAAAGCAAGATTCTAGCCTTATCCTTTGCCAGAATATCAATTTCCGGATTGCGGGAAGAGTTCGGGCAACGGCTGTCTATCCACTTCAATAATTGCATCGACAAAGGGGCAGATCTTCTTTCATCTTTCTCTTTTGGCTTTTGCCATATGCGGATACACTGTATTTTCCCTTGACCGTCTTCCCTTTTAAGCTTCACTCTCCGAAGAGAGAGACCACTTTTCGACCGATCTGTGCAAAATGCACATTTCCAATATTCTGAAAACGACTGTCCTCCGAGGAGTCCGTATTGTCTCCAATAAGGAAGTACTCGTCTTTCCCAAGCTCTACGGGATTTTTAGCCAAACCCGGTAAAGCGATGGGAGAAATCTTTAGTTGTTCGAAGCTCTCCGTTATATAGATTCTTCCATTTTGTATAATACAGTTTCACCGGGAAGATGAATTACTACACTATCTATAAGCACTTATCCGCTCTTTGGAACAGCACGATATCCATTCTTTTTCGGCTTGATAAAACGATAACTCAGCTCATCAATGAGAACCGTATCGCCTGTAGAAAGAGCCGGCTCCATGCTATGCCCCAGAAACCCTGTAAAGGGAGAAGAAGCTGTAAACAATGAACCAGGCCAAAGAAAGAAGAACAAGGATGTCCACCAGAGTATGAATAAACTTTTGAAAAATCGTTCTTTCTTTCATAACAGCTCCTTAGACAGAGTGCTCCGAAAAGAACACCTGTTGTGGCGTTTGAAATTACTTTGCAGCCTTAATCTCGCAGCCTTACCAACACGATCACGAAGGTAGTTCAACTCGCTCTACGAACTCACCTCATACGAACTACTTCCAATTTTCTCCACAAACTATGGATCGGGCCAAGTCTCTCAACGCCTACACCGTTACTGGTCTTACGAACGGTAAAGGTTTCTCTGTTGGAACCACCCTGAATCTTTAAAACGGTTCCCTCGAAAATCTGGGTTCTCTCTCTGTTACCCTCTTTGATCTTGTTGTATACCTTAATGGTATCTCCTGTGTTGAACGTCTAAGGCTTTCCGTCTTAACTGCGCCTGCTCAATTTCTCTAATGATTTCAAAATTTGATATATATAAGTCCTCCAAAACATTCTATGTTCATACACGGTCTCGTCAGCGGAACATATTATAGGGCTATATTTTTGCCTTATGACAAAAACAGGCTCGTATAGAATAGCACAGCCAAGTCTAAAATGCAAGAAAAAATGCTATTTTCAAAAATGAAAAAATGCTATTTCCAACACTTCATTACTTATAGTCGTAATAGGTCCATTTAAACTGTTTACTTCTTCGAAAAACAAAGGCAAAATTTTCTTTTCCTGCAAAGAAATATATTGCATATAGAATTAGTAACATATCTTTTAACACCTGCTGTTTGATGAGATCAAGAGAGCGTAAAATGGGAACCTGCCGATAACGGGTTAGTATACTCGCAAAACATTCCGCAAGGAAAGGATACTGACGAAAGAAATAAAACAGATAGCCCACAATGCTGACAAAAAGAAGCTCATTTTCAGTAAAATGAGGTTAAGGCAGACAGTATATAGGATATCCCCATACAGCCAAAAGCACACCAAGATAACAATATAAAAAGTATTCTACTGAAATGTAAGTTTTATAAACAAAGAGGCTATTCCCATGCAAATCAAGGCTTTTTAGCACTGTTAATCATAAACCAGATTAAGGTTTTCACGCTAATGATTTGCATAATGGAATAGGGTTTAATCATTAGGTTTTGCAAAGTTCCCATTTGCTTTTCTGTAGATATACATAAAGACGCTTCCGATAAAACACCATTTACCAAAACCCATAGAAGATAAGCAAAGAGTTTTTCCTCTTGTTCTCCCTCCGTATTCATGACTATCACGAGCAATAAAATGTCGGTTAATAGACCCACAATATAATCCGGATAATAGCTGGCAGCCTCTATCAGACTTTTTTTAAATTCAGCCTTAATCAGTTTCATGGAAAACCTCCAGCAATATTTCTTCCAAGTCTCTTTCCTTTTTTCTTATTTCCATAATTTCATATTTTCCATAATAGCTTTGATAAATATCCTGAAAACTTCCCCGAATCGTGTCACTTTCCATTACGCTATCTTTTATATAAGAGACTGTATATAAATCTTTGTCTTCGTAATCTGTTTTATCAAAAGCATGGACGACTCCATCCTTTAAAATCAGTATTCTACTTTGAAGCTTTTGTACTACATCCATTTGATGAGAGGTGAGTAATACTGCAATTTTCTCTGTTTTTATAATGGTATTCAATATCTGAATAACGGATAACTTACTCTGAATATCCAGCCCCAAAGTAGGCTCATCCAAGAGCAAGAGCTTCGGAGTAGACATTAGGGCAATCAATAAAGCCAACTTTTGTCGCATTCCTCGGGAATAAGTCCCTACAGCTTCGTGGATTGCTTCTTCCAATTCAAACAAAGAAATATAAGTTTTTATTTTCTCGTTCCCGGAATCGAGTTTCAGTAGTCCGGAAAAGTACTCAATATTTTGCCATCCGGTAAGATAATCATAGACATTCACACTGGATTCCAGCAAAGCATTTACCTTGGAAAAATACTCTTCGTTTTTATACGTAAAAATGTCTCGCCCATCCAAGAATATAGAGCCTGCATCTGCCTGGATCATGCGAAGAATACAATTAATTAAGGTTGTCTTTCCGGCTCCATTATTTCCCAATAAACAGACAATCTCTCCTTCCTTTATGGAAAGATTCAGATTTTCAAAACTTCTTTTGCTTTTCAAAGCTCTCTCTTCAAGCCTTTCGATTTCCAGCATTTACCATCTCCTTGATCAGGGGAATATCATTGGCATAAAATTGAGCCTTTTCACCATGGAAAATCTCGATATTTGAGTTCCTATAATTCACATCCACCGTAACAGATAGAAATAATTCACCAAGTTTTACACGCTGTCCTTAGGTTCATATTCTAAGAAATAATTTTTCTCTCTCACCTTATGGAATCATAATCCTGAATATGTGTAGAAAGTAAAATAGATCTACTGTCAGACAGGTGGGCAAAACTTTTACATTTTGAGTGTAGTGAGTGGAATTGGTCTCTACACACGACTTGTCCTGTTGCTGAGCTACCCATACCCGAAAGAGAGATGGGATGATTGTTGTGCACCATTATAGCAAAATCAGGCAGAAATGAAATTTCAAAACTGCGCACGGACTTTTGAGATTTACACAACTAGTGTCAGAATTTACTTCTGCACCAGAATTTACTTTCAATTTAGCAAAAATGCTATTTTCTTCTCTCTTTTTCTTAGGCTGAAATTCTTCGGGATTCCTTTCTCTATAGAGCTGATAGAGATCGACGAACCTCTTCGGTTAGCTTTTAAACTTTCCTCATGCGTCTCCATGCTGTACCCTTTTCTTTATGATCCTCCGAAAGAAGGACCTCGAACCGTGAGTCCCATACAGCCTCTCGGTCTTGCATGCGTGATATTCCAAAAGACCGATTCGAGGAAGCTCTCTCTTCATCAGCTCTCTTTGTTGAGAACTCTCTTACTCTGGAAATGGCATCCATCATAATGGCTTGAGCCAGCCCACGCTTAATACATAGTCCCGAGGGAAAATCTCACATGCAGAGGAGCTCAAGGCTCTCTGATCCACTCCCTCATAGTGTCTGGCATCGACGATAAGGACTCTCCTGCCAGCTCTTCTGCAATCTTCTGCGAGAAATATTCTTCCTCTCGGGAGCACGATTACCTTTGTAGGAGCTTCTTTCACCTGTAGATCCGAAAATGCTTCGTAGATTGGCTCAGCCTGCGCATAAGCATTCCCGCTCCGCCGCCAAAGGGCGCATCATCGACATGCCCGTGCGGATCTTCTTTCGTATAATCGAATATTGATGCAGCGTAGCTCTATTTCACATGCTCCATCGCTCTTTTCATTATGGAGTGGGAAAATGCAGCTTCACTGACCTGTCCGGAAATAAGGTCAGTACAGTCAAACTTTCATGCATATTCAGAGTAACCTTGCTATGGTAATATGAATATGGATACGATCGTCTCTATAGAGTAGACGATATAGCAGGAACATGCGGAATCAGATGCTTCATCGTCCTTTCCTTTTACTACGAGAAAACCAGATTGCTCCGGTTTCAATAAGCTCCGAGACCTGCCCATGACTCTCTCTCCTCGATAAAAACCTCCATGCAGAGAGGTAATCTCGAGGAAGGCTCTCCTTCACCTCTAAGGGTAGGCCTCTTCTCTATACATAAAGAGAGTAATCTCTGTCTATTTTTCGGCAAGTTCTATGCTGTCAATCCCCTTTAAGCTTAAAAGGACGGTATCCATCTATGAGCAGCGGACTGCGGAGACTTCTTCTTTCCTTGCCTCTGCTCTGGGAGATCATGCTCTTGCTTTCTAAAATAACTTCCTTTAAGCGGAAAAATCGTTTCTGGATCGTCCGTTGTGGGAAGACCTTAAGTTCACTTTTTAATCACTTGGGGCTTTCCTAAGCAATGCCCACCTCGTAATTCTTCTAACATGCTACTGCTCCTAAAAGTGCTCTTGAAAAGAAAAGGGCTGTAAAATCAAAGCGATCAAATTTATGCTACTGCTGCAGACTTGCACAGCAACTGCACATCTTTAGCTTTTGCTTTTACGCGCTTATCATAACTGCCAGATAACCGCTGTTTTACTGAATATCGATGGATATTCTCTATGTTTTGCTTGGATGCAGCTGCATTCATCACAGAACGAGGTGCCTTAGCAATACGGCCTGAGCGTCCAATCACTTTCTTCCCATGTCCTGCCTCATTTTACAGAAAGTGGGTGAGAAAGACTTCTGTTGCTTTCTCTTCCATTTCGGCATGAACATCTTCGGGAAACTGAGACCAATAAGCTTTTGCAATGGTCTCCAGAAGTTCTTTTCATTACAGCATCCTCCTTGCAGAGTTAGATGTTAAACTTCTTGGAAGTCTCGCTACGGTTTCTGTCGGCTGAGGCACCGTTCTGCAACACTTCTTTTGTAGCTTCAGCATCTGCTCAAATGGGCCAGTAGGGCTCCTTTGAGTCGGATCATAGTATCCTAACTCCTCGATAAATCTACCGTTTCTCGAGAAGCTGGAATCTGCTACGATTGCTGAGATAGTACGGTGCGTGGATCCTGTCCTATTCTTTCTTAATCTGATCTTAACTGCCATGTCTCCTTTGAAAATGCACTTGATTTGCATTTCTTCCAGCAATGCTGTTGAAACCATTTATACAATATTTACCAAATTTCTTTTAAATATATGAAATCCGGGATTGGAATTTCTAGGATTCTCTCTTCACCTATCTTAGGAAAGGATCATCTTTTTCACTTTGCTACCTTACATGCCCGGTTTGCGTACGGAAAACGCACGCCAAACGGATCGCCGCCATGTGCTTTCCTCTTCCTCCGCCGAACTGCTTCATCGTCTGCATTTCTTCAAACTGCTTTACCAGTCTGTTTACTTCAGAAATAACTCCACACCGCACCGCTTGCAATTCTCTTCTTTCTGGAAAGTTGATCTCATAAGCTTCGGATTGGCTCTTTCCTTCAAAGGTCATGGACTGAATGATGGACATTTTACCTGCTTCAGTCTTCTTCTCCAGAGTCTTCAAGGTCTATTCCCTGCTCATCGCCTTTATTCATCCCCGGAAGCATTTTTAAATCCCGGCAATTCCGCCTGCAGCTGTAGCTGACGTTCTACTGCCTCAAAGTCACCATAGTTGAGACTTTCGCCCTTTGGGAAAGCTTACACGAACGGATTCCTTCGCCTTCTCTTCATCAATTTCGCTCTGCGCGTTTCTCTCGATTAAAAGAAAGGACATCGCTATGCCGAGGATTCTTCGGCCATGCGAGTCCGGACAGAAGGGCTCCAAGCTCGAGAGCTCCCCCATACCGAGGAATAAAATAGGCTGTCCTGCTCATAGCCTTAATGGACAGGCAGCACCGCCTCTCGTATCTCCGTCCACTTCGTAAGAATAACACCGTCTCACGCCGATGTCAGTTTGCTAAGCTCTGACAGCGTTGACCGCTTCTTGACCGGTCATCGCGTCATGCAATGAGATTGTCCAATCCACGTACGGCAGCCTTCATACGCTACAATTTCCGCCATCAAAGCATCGTCAGTTTCGCAAACGACCTGCCGTTATCCAAAATGAGAAGATTATATCCCTTCTCTTTCGCCTCTTCCCCAGCTCTTTTAGCTGATCGTCCGGCTTAACCCCGACTTTCCCAGACTACAGCAGGGAATGGAAGCGTCACATTTCGACTCTTAACTGCTCAATCACTGACAGGTCGTGTAAATGTCACAGGCACGAGAAGAGGCTTTCTATGCCATCTTCTGGAACCTTCTCGCCAGTAGCTAGCCGCGTAGTCGTTTTACCGGCACCTACGACCGACTCATCATAAGGACGCTAATCTCACTTTGTCGGAGCTTCGCTCGGTATTTTCCTCTTACACATCGCCGTAAGTTCTTCTTTACGATTTTAATTACGGTTTTGAGCGGGACTCAAGGGAAGAAAATACTTCTTCGCCACGATGGCCTTTTTCCCTTTACCTTGGCAACAAAGAGTCTTTTACCAGCTTGAAATTCACATCCCGCTTCCAAAAGTGCCACACGGACTTCTTTTTGCGCCAGAGTTTCCACATCGTCCTCGGAGAGCTTCCCTCACCGGATAAACCTTGGGAGAAAGTATTGTACTTAGTCTTTCTGATAAGCTTTCAAAATGCCATGCACATTATTTCTCCATGCCTACTCCTGATTTCCCTCATCGCTGCTCGCCATCTTCTCCGCTTGGCAACGAATACGCAACCACTTTTTCGACTGCAGATTCTCTTCCATGCAAATAGCGAAGTTGTTCGTGCGGCTCTGCACAACACGAGTACTATGCTGCCTGGCCTCGTAATATCTCATTTCTATGCCGATTTCCGAGAAGCTCCATGCTCCTTCCATAATGTAGGCCAGGCGCAGACCTTTTCTGGTTTTCCTTTAAAGTCCCGAGTAAAAGCAGGAATAGATTACCCTTTTTCTACACATTCATCCATGCGCACACCTCGCTGCAATAAAATAACAAAAAGAACAGCTGTCAATGCTTTTCGCGGCAGCGTTGCATTCGCATCGACCATAAAACTGCTACGCTTAAAACAATTTTTATGTGCTGTTCTGAGTTTCAAGATTCTTTTGAACGGACAGGTTATTTACCATTTTCAAATGACCCTAACACCATTAATTTGATTATTAGAATAGTATTCAGAATATCGCCACATGCTAATTTCAAATTAACCCAAAGCAAATCTATCGCAAATCCTATAATTAAAGATAGGCCCATTCTCACAAATTAAGCCACCGCAAACATGTCTCTTACTTTTACTGGCAGGTCACGATCATGTCCGTTAACATCGAATTGTTTCGCCGTTCGATCTAACAAACACCACCACAAACAAACCATCATGAAATCGGATACATAGGTAAATTACAAACATTTATTACCTCTTTAGTATCTATAACATAGATGTTTGTCACATATACCCCATAGTGCTTCATGCCCTATACTTCATCTCTTTTTATAAAGTTCTTGAGATATTTTGTGATTGCAATCATTATTATTATAATAAAATCAGGCAGAACAAAATTTTATACTGCCTGATTTTGGGTGTTTTATTTAATTTATATCAAATCGACGTGAGTCTTTCTAAACCTAGTCGCAAATGGTCTAAAAGAAACATCTCCATTATACTGCATCAGCGCTAGGTCTCGATCTTTTCTCCTCCCACTACAAAGTCCGGTTCATTCAATTTATTACACCACCTTTTGCTGTGGAGTCCATTTTTACTTAAACCACCGGACCTTATATCTCTTTAAATATTTTGGCCTGGCTCATTGTATTTTGTCTGGAGTAGCACGAGAACCACTAGTGTCTCTATAGCTCGCAAATTCTCCTGTCAAATTAATCTTCTGCTTCCATCAGGTTTTTCTTGTTGTGAAGTCTTCTGCGGTATCAATAATTAAAACATCCGCATTCTTTGCTTAAAGGATTGCAGCAAAGCATCAAAAACCACGGCAGCCGGGTCAGATCCCTCTTTTGGTGAATACAGTCCACCCCTACACGATTTCCCACTCCTACAAGCTGTTCAATCGACGCGAAGGTATCGGCAGCGGCAAGAATAACCTTTTCCCTTTTCAAGTGAGAAGTGAGTCTCGATGAAGTGGTCTTCCAACTCCATTTACCCCCGATTACGAAATGATGCTCTTTTCTTTTCAAAATTATAGTAATCCTCACTCTACCGACATGGTGTCAAAAGATAATCTTTTAAAAATCTTCTGGACATCCTTAGTAAGATTCACGCCCTTTCGTTCCGCCTCGCGTTTCACCGCATCAATAATCCGCATGCGGCTTGGATAAGAAACATCACTTTGAATCATAGCCTCTTCCAGCTCTTCGTAAAAATTCCTCATCGGCAACCCGATCCGACTGAAAGAGATTATCAAATTTTTGAGAAAAATTCGCCATAGCTACTCCTTATACCATAGTTTTGATATCTAAAAGTATACAATCATTACGCCTAATATAGAACTCCATATTTTTACTCATTCAGCTAAATTTCAGGCAAATCCCGAACATGGAGGTATCAGTATGGAATTTATCCTTACTGCAGATGCTCCTACCAACCTACCAGAAACTAAAGTGGAAATCGTTCTTCCTGCATGGTGACGCCAAAAAGGCGATCTGCACTTTCCATGGTTCCTCTTCTATGGGTAATCACGATAAACTGCGTGTTTTTCGTTAAATGATGCAGGTACTTCGCAAAGCGCACCACATTGGAGTCATCCAGTGCCGCCTCAATCTCGTCCAGAAGACAGAAGGAGGCTTTAAGCTCTGCAGGGCAAAGACAGGGAAATGGCAGTCAGAGCCTTTTCTCCGCCGGAAAGCTGCATCATATTCTGCAACTTCTTTCCCGGGAGGCTCCGGATAATTGAAATACCGCTTTCCAGCAGGTCCTCGCTGTCATCAATTTCGATTTTTCCGCTTCCTCCTCCAAAGAGTACACGGAAAACCTCATTAAAGCGCTCTTGAATCTTGTGGAAGTTCTCATGGAACTGCTTTCGCATCCCGCTGTCCAAGTCCTTAATAATCTCTCGAAGCGATTCCTCCGAGCTAATCAGGTCTTCCACCTGTTTTCGTGAATTCATAGCGTTCTTTTACCTCAGTATATTGCTCAATACTATCCAGGTTAATGGAGCTAGTCCTTCATTTCCGCCTCTGAATAATCGAGGAAGTGCGGATTATCGGAAAGATTTTTCATCGAAATGCTGCTTTGCCTGACTGACTCCGATTCCGTAGTCTTCGAAGAGCTGAGACGCGGATTGGGCAGACTGGTCTTCCAGTTTTTCCTTCTGATGCTCCAGTCGAAGCTGTTCTTTCTCAATTTGCAAGAGTTCTTCCTGGATTCCTTCCTTTTCTTTGTAGAAGCGCTTTTCTTCTTCTGCGATTTCAGCCCTTCTATTCTTAAAAGCGCTAAGGCTTTCTTTTCTTTTTCTCCTTTTCAAGAAGAGCGCGAATCTTATCTTCAAGCATGAATTTGATTTTGGTCCTTTCTCACTGGCAGTATTATTTTCTCTTCAAATCCATCTGGTCCGTGAAGTTCTTTTTCGAGTCTTTTCCGTAGTCATGAAGCTGCTCGGTTAAGAAGTCAACTCTTGTAGAGAGTTTGCCTCTCTGCATTGACTGTACCTTGGAAGGTTAGGAGTTTTTCCCGATATAGCTTATCCAGATTCAGAATTTCTTCTCTTTTTTCCGCTTCTTTAGAGGATAGTTTCTGCAATGCGTCCTCTTCTCTTCGTAGAGAAGCTCTTCTCTCTCTTCTTCCCTCTTCCATAGCTTTTCAGCGTTTCCACGAGCTCGTCGAATTTCCTCTTTCTACCAATAAGAGATGAGGAATTTCAGTAAGCCTGCCGGAAAGAGCACCGCCGGCCTGAAGTTCTCCGTCCAGGTGACAATGAAGGCTGTGCTTATATTTTTCGGGCAATGGCTGAGGGCATTGTCCAGATTGTCAATGAAGAACCTCGGATAAAAGATAATTTTCCAGTCCTGCACAGGACTTCGGTACTTCCACAAAATCGGCAAAATACGCCGATCGCTTTTCTCCTGACACTGTCATAGCGTCGTCTCTTTTCCTTTTCGAATCGAGCTCAAGAGGTCAAAAGGTTGCCTGTCCCGAGTTTCTCTCTTTTCAGCTTCTCCAAGAGGCGTTTTGCCGTCCCCTCCTCTGTCAATAAGGTTTTGCAGACTGCCGAAAGGGTGGTTTCCAGCAAGCTCGTACTCGGGCTTGGTTTTAAAACATCGTCATTACACCGATCAGCCCTTTTTTCCCGCTCTTTCTCTTGCATACACTCCGAACAGCCTGTCCGAAGCCTTCATAGCGCTCGGCAAGATTTCGAAGGTTTTCCAGCTGAATTCTGTGTCTTTCCTTTTGATGAAGAAAATCCTGTAAACTTGCCCTCTTATCCGTAAGCGTTTTTCGCGTCCGCCTCTTCCTTTGTAAAATGAGAAAAGCTTCCTGCTCCTCTCCTTCTTTTAAGGCACAATTTCCGTTTCGATCGCATGGAAATGCGTCCTCAGAAGAAGCCTCCGGACCCTCTTTCTTTCCGGTATCCCTCATCAAAGACAAAGTCGGGATAAAAGGTACTTTGGATGATTTGCTTGGCTTCGGAAATAGTGGAGTCAATCAGTGCAATATCAAGCTTAACCTTATCTTCTTCGGTTTGGAAGAGAAGGAAGCTTTGAAACTTCTTTTTTAGGCTGAGTAACGCGGAAACCAAGTCTTCCATTTTCCCGATGGAAGACGATGCCTCTTCCTTTAAGGCATTGACTCTTTCCTGAAAATGCCTCGAAGAGCTTTCTTTTCCGGAGATGGCCTCCTTTAAACGGACAATTTCATCCTCAAGTGTTTTTTTCCTGCTCTCGTCCTCTTCGTTTCCGCGGCTGATTTCCTGCTCCTTTTGATCCAGTAAGAGGAGCTCTTCCTCTAAGCTTTTAAAGGACTCTGAAAGCGAATTTTGCTTTTTTTCTTCTTCTTCAATCGAGGCTTTCAAATCTTTTTCTGCCTCTTCCAGCTTTTGCAACAGCTTTTCCGTATCCTGAAGCTTTTGCAAGAAATGCGTTGACTCCAGTACTACAAGCTCATCACGGAAGCTCAGATATTTTCTGGCCTTTTCGGATTGTTTTTCCAGAGGGCCTACCTGCTTTTCGAGCTCGGAGACAATGTCCTGAATTCGCTCCAGATTCGCTTGCTCTTCTTCCAGCTTCTTTTCTGCGAGGTCCTTCCTTCTTTTAAACTTGACAATCCCCACCGCCTCATCAAAAAGGGCTCTTCTTTCTTCTGCTTTACCGGAGAGAATTTTATCAATTTGTCCCTGTCCGATTAAAGAATAGCCCTCTTTTCCGATTCCGGTATCATAAAAAAGCTCATGAATGTCCTTTAAACGACATTCCGAACCATTTAAACGGTATTCCGACTCCCCTGAACGATAGAGCCTTCTACTGACGGTGATTTCCTCATAGGGAAGCGATAGTGCATGATCACTGTTATCAAAGGAAATGCTCACGGAGGCATAGTTTTGCGGCCTTCTTGTTGCGGTCCCGGCAAAAATCACATCCTGCATGGAAGCACCACGGAGCTGTTTTACCTTTTGTTCCCCCAAAACCCAACGCACTGCATCGGAAATATTCGATTTTCCTGAACCGTTCGGTCCACAATTCCCCGTAATACCGGGGATCCAGTCACGGTTTTTATCTGCAAAGGACGTTTAAAGCCCTGTACCTCAATAGATTTAAATACATCCCTGTTTCACCTTCTCATTTTTCTAAAGCAAAGTAAGCTGCATTCTGCTCTGCCTTTTTCTTGGAGCTTCCTTCTCCCATACCGTACTCAGTGTCTCCCAGATACACCATTACGCGATAAAAGCGGTCATGAAATGGACCGGATTCCTCCAATAGACTGTAATGAAGAGGAAGATGCTTCGCCGTAGAATACTCCTGCAGCATGGTTTTTGGCATCCATTTGCAGCTGCTTCTTCCTATATCATTTAATGAGATTTTTCTTTTACAAAACAGCTTGCACTTTCAATACCGCTCATCCAGGTAAATGGCGCCGATAATCGCTTCCAGTGTATCGGAAAGCACGGAATCCCTGTATTGGATTCCTTCTCTTCCCTCGCCTTTTCCAAGTACGATGTGCTCCGAGAGCTTGAGAGCCTTGGCAACGGCGGCAAGCGCGGGTTCACAAACCAGTGCGGCACGGAGCTTCATTAAAGCCCCTTCCTGCATGGTAGGCTTTCTATGGTAAAGTCACTGGTACTGGAAATAAGCTCCAACACGGCATCCCCCAGAAACTCCAAACGCTGGTTGGAGGCTTCCTTGGCCTCTCCCATTTCATTGGAGTAAGAGGGATGAATTAAGGCGTGCTGCAGCAATTCTCTAGTTTGAAAATGATATTCTAAACGCTCTTCCAAGGCGGAAAGCGCCTCTTCCTTCTCGTCATTTTACTGTCCTAATGCTTTTAAAATAGCCTTATGTGCTTCTCCGACAGTCTTAATCTGGTAGCTTGCTTCTTCCGGAATCTCAATCCTGAACTCGTCTTCAATTCCCATAACAATCTGTACCACATCTAAGGAATCGGCATTTAAGTCTTCCACAAAACGGGTATCTTCTGTGATATCCTCTTCCTTAATATTCGTTAATTCTCTGCAGATAATCTTCTTTAACTTCTCTAATTCCATCTTTATTCCTCTACTTCCTTAAAATCGATAGCCTCCGCTATTTTCTTTGTCAGCTTCTTTTCCGCAAAGTCCTTTGCTTGCTTGATAGCTGTTGTAACTTCCTTACCGTCTGTATTCCCGTGCACCTTAATCACCAGTCCTTTAAGTCCCAAAATAGGTGCTCCGCCGTACTGCTTTGCATCAAATTTTTTGAGTCTCTTCTTTAGGGGCTTCTTTAAAAGAAGCGCCGCAAGAAGTGCCAAAGGACCGCTGTGTTTCATGGTGTCCGTAATTTCCGAAAGAAGCATCTTTCCGACACCCTCGTACATTTTCAGAACAACATTTCCTACAAAGGCATCACAAACAACAACAGAACAGTTTCCTTCCACTATATCTCTGGCTTCCACGGAACCGATGAAGTTGTAATCCGTGTCCTCCTTTAAAATCTGCATGGCAGCTTTCACAAGGCTGTTTCCCTTTTCTTCCTCTGCGCGATGTTGACTAAACCGATGCTCGGATTTTTAATCTGCAGCATTTCCTCCATATAAATTGCGCCCATCTTGGCAAACTGGTGCAGCCATTCAGGCTTGGCATCCACATTTGCCCCGCAATCCGTAAGCAGGCAAACTCCGTTCTTAGTCGGAATGAGCGCTGCAAGGGGCGGTCTGTAGACACCCTTTTCTCTTCCTACAACGAGTTGCCCTCCGGCAAGCACCGCTCCGGTAGATCCGGCGGAGATGAAGGCATCTGCCTCTTCATTTTTTACGGCCAGCATTCCTCGAACGAGGCTCGAATCCTTTTTTCTTCGAATCGCCATAACCGGTGATTCATGAATACTAATATTTTCACTGCAGGGAACAATCTCGACCCTCTTAGGATCATAGCTGTAGGAAGACAATTCCTGCTTTAGGACTTCTTCCTCTCCAAAAAGAAGGAGCTTCATTCCCTCTTCTTTAAGACTTTCCACTGCGCCCTTTACCATGGCTTTTGCGCCTAAATCGCCACCCATAGCATCTATCGCAATACGAACCATATTTACCCCTTTTTACGCTATAAAATAGGATACAAAGAGCCCTTTCCGACTCTTTTATAGCAACAAGAGTTATGATAAATTATTCGCCCTAAACTGTCAACTTGCGGTGAGCAGGATGAAAGAGCGTAAAAAGAGGATGAAAGAACTAGGAGTTCGGGATTTCCAGCATAGATAGCAGCCGGGAAAAGCTGTCCTGACTATCCAAACAGGTATCTATAAGCCAGCCCCTTTCATTATGCCATTCGTTAAGACCCCGATAGTAAAAATTTTTCTTCTTATCTTCTATCAGGAAGGGAATAATGTTATGCCGTAAACATTCTTTTAAGATAATGAGTCTTCCCACCCTTCCATTTCCATCTTGAAAAGGATGGATATATTCAAATTCAGCATGGAAGCTAATAATATCCTCAATACTTACTTTTTCTATTGCATTATAGTTTTCCAAGAGCCTTTTTATCCTGCCGGCGACCTCGGAAGGCTTCGCTGTTTCCCTTCCCCCTACCATATTGGCACGCTTTTTATAATCTCCCACCGAAAACCAGCTCAGAGTAGAATCTTTTGTATCATGCTTTAAGATATAGTGAATATGCTTTATGATTTCCTCGGAAAGCAGATCTTCAGCATGCTCAATAACATAGTCAATAGCACGGAAGTGGTGAACCGTTTCCAAAATATCGTCTACCGGAACACCATCCTGTGTGTCAATCGTACTTGTCTCAAAAATCAATCGCGTTTGCTCTTCAGATAACTGACTCCCCTCGATGTGATTGGAATTATAGGTCATTCTTATCTGAAGTTCATGATACAGTCCTCCCGGAAGCCTTGATTCCTTCTCCTCACGAAGAAGCTGTAAAATGGGATTTTCCGCTACTTCCCTCATCAGGCTTTCCGGTCGAGTTTTTAAATAGTCCGCAATTTTTTGCATACTGCGCTTGGACAGTTTTTCTCCCTTGGAAATCTTTGCAATAGTTCTTGACGAAATTCCAAGTTTCAAAGAAAGCTCTGTCTTACTAATCCCTTTTTCCTTTAAAATCCGTTCTAAAGCTCTCATACGAAATCATAGCTTTTCCTCCATTATCTTTACTTATTTTACTAATTTTAACGATAAAAAGTAAGATAAAGATAAGGCTCAAAGATAAAAAGTAAAGATTAACGGCATACCCTGTCTCTCAAGGCATGCCGTTTTGTTGTAGTGCGCCTAGCGGCGCACGTTTCTAACGGAGTTAAAGTCCCTGAATCCGCCGTAGTGGGAAGGATATAGCCGAAGGCAAGGTGTCGAGGGTGACCTCGAATCTGGAAGGAAGCTGGGTACTTCCACAAAATCCACTCTTGCGTAAGGGCGGGCTTCGCTACCTTGAAGCCGGTAGAAGTAGGCATTTCTGGAGACCATGCTGTGCACACATGATCATCTGCGCTTTAGACCACTCTTCTACAATCTTTAATAATGTCAGCCCATTGTCCTGTTCATCCTGCTTGTGTAAGTTTTGTGTTCATCTTGAATTCCTCCCTGAGATAGTGTGCAAAGTGGAGTTTGTAAAGAGTGGAAAAAGTGCGTTCAACTTTCACACTTTACACGATTATCTCAATATGGAGAGAGAGATGAGCGGGTTGTTCACCATTTACGAATCTACTGTTAATTGCCCATAAAAATTAGCAGATTACAAATAAGATTAACCTCCGCAACTTAGAGACTAGAAAAGGCTGTCACCCTAAGAATAAACACTTCTTAGAGTGGCAGCCACTCACTATACTCTTTTATATGCTCTATCAATACTCTTCCTACAAGCTTTTATACGTCATAAGTCTCGCTCTTCATTTTCTTAACATTTAAGAAAAATATTTCTTAATCCTCTGGCTATAATGAATTTCTTATTCATAAAGAACTTCCATAATACAAGGTTAGCCAGTATCATCACCACTATACCTATTGGCTGTAACTCTAGGGTTTTAAGCCAAAAGCATATGCGTCCATCCAAATAAGGCCAAGTATGAATATGACTCATACAACAACAGTAGTCTGTCCTACATTTGCAGGATTGAATTCCGAAGAAAATGGAAGCCTCGAGTACCTACCTCTTATCATAAGACTTGTTACAAATATAAACGACAAGGCAGGCAATGACGCTATGTCGTGGCAGGGATAGCACTCATAAACCGCAAAAAGCCAGAGCTGACAGAGCCACAAAGATGGGCGTCAGATAGCGAAACAATACTACCTTAACTCCTGCCCTTATACATTTACTTAGATTCTCAATTGGAAGAATCTGATAGAACATTATGCTCTCTTTATTCTCAGTCTGAGTCATTATCCCATAGATGGCTGCGGAAGTAAGCCCTGTAAAATAAAGCAGAGCCAACCCCCATCTTCCTTCTCTGAGATTTTCTATAAATCCTGTAAGTCCCTTTTCCCCTGTAATCTGTGGCAGAACCATTATTATAGGGAGAATAAATACATTGGCAAGCTGTGGATAGAGCTTAAGCTTCATATCCCTGTTTCTTGACACCTGTATCAGCACAAGCTTCATAAAGGCATTTTCCTGCTCATCCTTTGAGAGGAGCTTACACATAAGATTTGAAAATGCTGAAAGTGTTTTATTTTCCTTGGCTGTTTCCGTAAGCTTGTCAAGTTCTCCTTCAAACTCCGGCATAGCCTTTTTCCTGTATATTACTTCAAGCAAGATGACGGCAGGCACTGTGATTCCTGCCAGTACATATATATACCATGCTCCACCCGCACCAAATAGGCTCTCCAGTATAGCTGAGAACCAAGCTGATGGCAGAAAAAAATAAAATGGCGAAAATGTAAGTTCCCCCTTTGAGAAGCCTGCTATGCTTACGACTCTTGGCACAATCTGATACGAGTATTATCGCTATTGTCATAAATATCTGAAAGCCGCTTAATATGTCCTTTAGCTTCTCTCCGGAAAATAGCTTGAGAAGGAGGTAGTAAATAACTCCTGCCAGGTGGAGGCAAACGACAACAATCACAATCGATACCAGAGTGAACGCAAAGCCGTATAGGATTCCCTTAGAAATAAAGCCGACAACTATAGATGGCAGCATCATAGCAGCTGCTATAGTTCCTATATAATAGGCTATATGTATGTTTTTGCAGTACTTATCTCATTTTTCCCCAATCGGCAGTGCCCGTAAAATGACTTTTTCTGTAGTGTCTAAGAGTACAACTGAATATTCACTGATATAGACGGAAAATAACATGAATATAAGCATGGCAAAGCTGATTGTATTAGCTCCAAACATATTTGGCATCACCTGCATAGAAGCGATAAAAATTCCTAACCCCATAAAACCAGGCAGGTTAAAATCATAGATCTTTTCGGCTCTTTCCCTATCTTCTTCCCATTATTTTGCAGAGCAGGGGAAACCCTTCTGCTATCCATAATTAGCTTTAGCCTAAGCATCTCCCTAATCTGACCATAGTTTAAGTCTTTACTTAAAAATGGTTTTACACGATTTATCAACTACCTTAAGCACAAAGGGTTCGCTATTTTTCATCTCTCAATAGTCTCACCTCCGGTCAGTGTTCTACAAACTTGAGCTGCAAGGTCGTGTCCCTTGTCAGAAAGCCTGTAAGGTCATTGAAAAATCTCCTCCATACTACTGCCCCTGTTGTTGTTTTTCAGCTCTTCAACCGTAGAATCTGCTATGACTGCCCGTCCTTAAGAAGGATAACCCTACTACTCATCTGTTCCACCACTTCCATAATATGAGAGGAATAAAATATGGTCTTCCTGTTTGGTAAGTGTCTTAAGCACCTCCTCTAAACACAGCCACGCTATTAGTATCCATACCGTTAAGCGGTTCATCAAGGAAGAGGATGCCAGGGTCTGTATAAGGCTTCCATGATGGCTATTTTTGCTTCATACCCTTTGAATAACCAGAGATACGAGTGGTGAGCATCATTTATCTGAAATATCTCCGCAAGCTCCTCCATCCTACCTCTCCAGTTACTTAGTTTCATAGACAGAGGATAAGAAAGAGATATATTCTTCCCCTGTAAGGCTCTCATAGAGGGATAGAATCTCTGGAACATAACCTATCTTTCTCTTGTAGCTTACCAGATCTTCTTCCTCTATCAAGACGTTTTTGCCAATACATGTATGTGGCTTTAGGCATGCCCTGTATAAGAGAGAAGGTCTTTTAGCTTGAACTCTCCTCGAGGCTGCTGATGACGAGCGCCGTTCTCTTCTACTCGTCTTCTAAAACGCAAACCTCCTGTCTTTAAAAATGCATTCTCAACTTTTAGTTTAAGTGAGTCTCTCTAATTCTTTTGACATGTTCAGCACTGGTATCAACAACTTTTTCTTTAATTTCTTGTTTCTGATTTTTGTTTTATTTTGTCCAAAGCTCTTCCGACCTTCTTTGAGGTCTCAAAGCTTCAGGACCGCAGAACGAAAAACGGCTAACCCATGCAACAAATTCAATAGAATCGTTATGCCTCTTGAATTGCCAGTTCCCTGATATGAAATCTCACCTGATAGATAAAACCTACTACAGAAAGTTTCTTCGAAAGAATATTTTTCATGCTGTCTAGAACGAAATAACTTTTATCTCCCAAGGCTTTGTAATTAGCAACCCATTTTTGTATGTCGCTTCTATTGGGGCCATAGATAGATGAAAGATATCTATAGCCGCTCACCATTTAGATAAGCATCAACAATCTTTTTCTTAAGCTCATAGCTGTATTTAGCCATAAAAATACCGACCTCCAATTGTTAGAATTTTAGGTCTAACTTTTGGGGTCGGTACATGAGAGCTGGCAGATTTTTTTGGGGCAGACAGGTTATTTACCATTTACTTTAATCCCTAAGCTTGCAGAAAAACACATATACGAGATTAATAAACTGGTTGAAAAAAACCCACAATTTAAAAACCTCACAGGCTAAAAGGTCTGAGTTTGGTGACTGTTCAAAGTATGTAACTTTATATACCTACAGATAAAAAAGGAAACAAAGAAGACGGGAAAATTAAAGTTAAAATAAATGAAGAGGGATAGAAAAAGCAGCTTGCAGGATATAATCTAATTGTAACGTCAGAGCTGTCAATGACTTCAAAAGAAATATATGATACATACCATAATTCTCTATGAATCGAGGAGTCATTCAGGGCAATGAAATCAAAGCTTGACGCCAGACCTGTATACCTCCAAAAATAAGACTCAATTATCGGTCATTTCCGATATGTTACCTTGCTGTTCTTCTTTCCCGAATGCTGCAAATTTACATCTTAGAAGATAAATATGGAATTGAAGAAATATTTAACTTTATAAGGGGTTTTAAGGTAGCAAAGATCTCAGATTATAAAATACATAAACCTTACATGTAGTTCAGACTTTATAAAAGAAAACTAGCTATAAATACAAAACTTCCATTGACATTGTATTTTCTCAATAATGAAGATATAAATAAAATGCTAAGCTATAGGTTCTAATCTTTGGCTTAGCACTATTTTTCTTTAATCTCAACTCCAAAAAGGCAGGTAATATACATGTCAAATAGAAAAACAGGAGTAGAATGTAATGGTTTGAGATCAATATTTAGTGATATTATTATTTTAATATAATCAGAGTGGAGGAATTGTATGGATACGGTACTTAGACTGACTAATGTGAATAAAAGCTTTGGAGAGCATCATGTTCTCCATGATGTGAGCTTTGAGGCAGGCAGGGGAGAGCTTATCGGCTATATAGGGCCAAACGGAAGCGGCAAGTCCACAACTGTTAAGCTGATGCTTGGAATCCTTGGTGGATACACAGGTACAATTGAGGTCTTTGGTAAGAATATAGAAGAAGATCTGGTAAGCTACAAGAGGAAGATAGGTTATGTTCCAGAGATTCTATCCCTCTATGAGAGCCTTCAGAGGGAAGAATATATCTCTTTCTTATCCTCTGTCTATGAACCAAGCAACTGGAGAGGTAGGATGGAGGAGCTATGAGATATTTTCAGATAAATGATGCGCTCACCACTCGTATCTCTGGTTATTCAAAGGGTATGAAGCAAAAAATAGCCATCATAGGAAGCCTTATACATAACCCTGACATCCTCTTCCTTGATGAACCGCTTAACGGTATGGATACTAATAGCGTGGCTGTGTTTAAGGAGGTGCTTAAGACACTTACCAAGCAGGGGAAGACTATATTTTATTCTTCTCATATTATGGAAGTGGTGGAGCAGATGAGTAGCAGGGTTATCCTTCTTAAGGACGGTACTGTGATTGCAGACTCAACAGTTGAAGAACTGAAAAACAACAGCAGGGGCAGTAGTATGGAGGAGATTTTTAATGACCTTACAGGCTTTACAAAGGGACACGACCTTGCAGCTAAGTTTGTAGACACACTGACCGGAGGTGAGACTATTGAAGATGAAAAATAGCGAACCCTTTGTGCTTAAGGTAGTTGATAAATGTGTAAAGCCATTTTTAAGTAAAGACTTAAACTATGGTCAGATTAGGGAGATGCTTAGGCTAAAGCTAATTATGGATAGCAGAAGGGTTTCCCCTGCTCTGCAAAATAACGGGAAGAAGATAGGGAAAGAGCCGAAAAGATCTATGATTTTAACCTGCCTGGTTTTTATGGGGTTAGGAATTTTTATCGCTTCTATGCAGGTGATGCCAAATATGTTTGGAGCTAATACAATCAGCTTTGCCATGCTTATATTCATGTTATTTTCCGTCTATATCAGTGAATATTCAGCTGTACTCTTAGACACTACAGAAAAGTCATTTTACGGAGCACTGCCGATTGGGAAAAATGAGATAAGTACTGCAAAAAACATACATATAGCCTATTATATAGGAACTATAGCAGCTGCTATGATGCTGCCATCTATAGTTGTCGGCTTTATTTCTAAGGGAATCCTATACGGCTTTGCGTTCACTCTGGTATCGATTGTGATTGTTGTCGTTTGCCTCCACCTTGCAGGAGTTATTTACTACCTCCTTCTCAAGGTATTTTCCGGAGAGAAGCTAAAGGACATATTAAGCGGCTTTCAGATATTTATGACAATAGCGATAATACTCTCATATCAGATTGTGCCAAGAGTCGTAAGTATAGCAGGCTTCTCAAAGGGGCAGATTACATTTTCACCAGTTTACTTTTTGCTGCCATCAGCTTGGTTCTCTGCGATACTGGAGAGCTTATTTGGCGCAGGAGGTGAATGGTACATATATGTACTGGCAGGAATCACAGTGCCTGCAGTTATCTTGCTTGAGGTGCTTTATAAGAAAAAGGTAATGCCTGAGTTTGAAGGAGAGCTTGACAAGCTTACGGAAACAGCCAAGGAAAATAAATCACTTTCACCATTTTCAAAGCTTATGTGTAAGCTCCTTTCAAAGGATGAGCAGGAAAATGCCTTTATGAAGCTTGTGCTGATACAGGTGTCAAGAAACAGGGATATGAAGCTTAAGCTCTATCCGCAGCTTGCCAATGTATTTATTCTCCCTATAATAATGGTTCTGCCACAGATTACAGGGGAAAAGGGACTTACAGGATTTATAGAAAATCTCAGAGAAGGAAGATGGGGGTCTGGCTCTGCTTTATTTTACAGGGCTTACTTCTGCAGCCATCTATGGGATAATAACTCAGACTGAGAATAAAGAGAGCATAATGTTCTATCAGATTCTTCCAATTGAGAATCTAAGTAAATGTATAAGGGCAGGAGTTAAGGTAGTATTGTTTCGCTATCTGACGCCCTATCTTTGTTGCTCTGTCAGCTCTGCTTTTTTGCGGTTTATGGAATTGCTATCCCTACCCGACATAGTCATTGCCTCACTTGTCGTTTATATTTGTAACAAGTCTTATGATAAGAGTAGGTACTTGGGAGCTTCCATTTTCTTCGGAATTCAATCCTGCAAATGTAGGACTGGGATTACTGTTGTTAATTTATGAGTTTATTCATACTTGCCTTTATTTGGATGGACGTATATATTTTGGCTTAAAACCCTAGAGTTACAGCTAATAGGTATAGTGGTGATGATACTGACTAACCTTGTATTATGGAAGTTCTTTATGAATAAGAAATACATTATAGCCAGAGAATAAGAAATATTTTTCTTAAAGGTTAAGAAAAATGAAGAGCTAAGTGACTTATGACGTATAAAAGCTTGTAGGAAGAGTATTGATAGAGCATATAAAAGTATATAAAAAGTGGCTGCCACTCTAAGAAGTGTTTATTCTTAGGGTGACAGCCTTTTCTAGTCTCTAAGTTGTGGGAGCTTAATCATATTTGTAATCTGCTAATTTTATACAATTAACAGTAGATTCGTAAATGGTCAATAACCCGTCATCTTTTTTCCCTCCACAAAAATTGAGATAATTGTGAAAAGTGTGAAAAGTTAACGCACTTTTTCCACTTTACAAACTTTTTCCACTTTGCACACTATCTCAGGAAGGAATTCAATATGAACACAAAACTCGCTACAAGCAGGATGCGAACAGGGCAATGGGCTGACATTATTAAAGATTGTAGAAGAGCGGTCTGCAGCAGATGACTATTGTGCACAGCATGGTCTCCAGAAATGCCTACTTACCGGCTTCGAAAAGGCAAAGGAAGCCGCCCTACGCAGAGTGGATTTTGTGGAAGTACCCAGCTTCTTCCAGATCTGAGGTCACCGACACCTTGCCTTCGGCTATATCCTTCCCACTACCAGGCGGATTCGGGACTTTAACTCCGTTAGAGACGTGCGCCGCTAGGCGCATCTACAACGAAAACGGCATGCCTTGAGAAGACAGGGCGTGCCGTTAATCTTTTACTTTTTATCTGAGGCGGCCTTATCTATCTTTTACTATCGTTAAATTAGTAAAACAAGTAAAGATACGAGGAAAAGCTATGATTTCGGTATGAAGCCTTAGAACGGATTTTAAAGGAAAAAGGATTGCAAGACAGAGCTTTCCTGAAACTCTCGGAATTTCGACAAAGAACGATTGCCAAGATAGCAAAAGAAAACTGTCCAACTCGTAGTGTATGCAAAGATTGGTGCACGGTTTTAAACCCGGACCTGAAAGCCTGATGAGGGAAGTTGGTGAAAACTGCATTTTACAGCTTTCTTCGTGAGGAGTAGGAATCAAGGCTTTCCGGGAGGTCTGTATCATGAGCCTCAGATTAGGATGACCTATAATTCCAACCCACATCGAGAGCCAGTTATCTGAAGAGCAGACGCATGATGAAACAAGCACGACTGACACACAGGATGGTGTTCCGGTGGACGATATTGGAAACAGTTCACCACTTTCGTGCCATTGATTATGTCATTATCTGCAGATGTTGAAGAAGTGCTTTCTGAAGAAATCATAAAGCAGATACACTATATATTAAAGCATGATGCAAAGTATTCTACCTGAGCTGGTTTTCGGTGTAGGAGATTATAGCGTGCTAATATGGTAGTGGGAAGAGAAACAGTTGAAGCCCGAGGTCGCCGGCAGAATAGCTCTCGAAAACTATAATGGGCCAGAAAAGTGAGCATTGAGGATATTATTAGCTTTCATGCTGAATTTGAATATATCCATCCATTTCAGGACGGAAACGGAAGAGTTTGGAGACCCATTATCCTAAAGGAGTGTTTGCGACATAATATTATTCCCTTCCCGATGAAGATAAGAAGAAAAATTTTATCAATTCTTAACGAATGGAATAACGAAAGGGGCTGGCTTATAGATACTGTTTAGTCAGGACAGCTTCCCGGCTGCTATCTATGCTGGAAAT
>BNJS01001097.1_pt1 | contig 136113 bp, 173 predicted proteins | sample 8540461 | NCBI WGS metagenome assembly BNJS01 (sample SAMD00202454, study PRJDB9452) | human saliva metagenome | isolation source: human saliva | place: Japan
TGATCCTTCTTCTCTTGTATTTCGCTTTAATGAAAAGTAGTCTGGTACTGGATCTTTACCCGTTTCAGACCAAGGATGGCAACGTAATATCCCTAGCCAAGCCCATCAAAAACTCCCTTGAATCCATGTTTTTCAATAGCCTGAATCATATAGTTTTGAACAACTAGGCTCAAATCTGCAAGACGGTGGAAAGGCTGGCGAGATAAAGCATTGGTAAAAAGCGCACTGGCGCAATTAAAGATTTTTTTCATTATTTATTATTTATTTGTTACAGCCATGGTGTGTAGTTGGCTGATTTCTTTTTATTGAGACGCGTGATTCTCCTGGACGAAGTCCTGTCAAGTCTAGATGCCCAAAAACGAGTTCGAGAAAGTTTATCTACTTGGAGACCAACAGCTTCAAACATTTTTTTGACCTGGTGATTGCGTCCCTCATGGATTGTCAACTGTACAACTGAACGGTTTTTTAACTGGATCTACTTTTAAGAATTTCATAAACAGCTGGCTTGGTCTTTCTTGCCATCAATCTCAACTCCCTCGAGTCAAAGGGACGAAGATTTTTCTTTGTTGGCAATCCCTTTTCACACGCGCAACATAGACCTTATCAATCTCATTACGAGGGTGAATCATCTCATCTGTAAAGTCCCCATCATTTAGTCAAAATCAAGACTCAGACGTATCCCAGTCCAAACGTCCCACAGGGATAAATACGCTCTTTCACATTGGGCAAAAAGATCTACAACTGTCTTACGACCCTTGTCATCTGTCACACTGGAAATCACTCCGCGTGGTTTATTGAGCAGATAGTAAACCTTTTCTTCGTTATAGATGGGTTGTCCTTCAACTTCAACCTTGTCACCTGACTTGATAGTCGTCGCTAATTCACGTACCACTTGACTGTTAACCGTCACCAAGCCTTGCTTGATCAACTCTTCTGCTTTTTCTCCTACTGGCCACACCTGCGTGGGCAATATATTTATTGATTCTCATCTTCTTCTATCCTTTCACCAAATAGTTGGCTTTCTTGTGCTTGAATATCAAGCTCATCTATCACTGGCAATTCTTCCAAATGGTTTATTCCCATGTAATCCAGGAAAATAATCCGTAGTTACATAGAGATTAGGGGCGCCCCAAGAACCTCTTTTTTTCCCGTCTTCTTTATCAGAGTCAAAAGGCTCTGCAACTTTGCCAAAGGCTCCACTCGAATTAACCCCTACGAATGGCATCAATTTCTATCCGTGTGATAGGCTGCTTGTAAGCAATGATGGACAGGGTTTCTAGCGCAGCTCGAGATAGAGCTCTGGTTGATGGGCGCCTTAGAATATTCTTTCAAAATAGCTGCAAATTGAGGCTTGGTTACCAATCTGTAGGCACCACCTGTCTCAATCAAGGCTAAACTGGAATCCTGGTCTTTTTCATACTTTTGGACTAACTTTTCTAAGCTTTGCTGAATCCCAGTCGGTGGCAAAGAAAGGAGTTCAGCCAACTGGCGTATCCTTATCCCCTCTTCACCCGCTACAAACAAGAGCGCTTCTATTTCTGCTAAAGTACTCATATTTCCTCTCTATCAAGATCGACTCTGCTCTACTTGATTTCCTCATTCTTTTTCAGGAGATAGATATCTCCAAAGCTCTCTTTTTGAATTAAGAGAATTTCTTGGGTTTTAATCAACTCCAAGGTCGCTAAAAAGAGCGTGATGACCTCTTGTAAATCCTTGGTTTCTTTAAACAAATCCTGCAAGCACAATTGTTGACCTTCAACCAAGGCTTCTCGGACGATAACCATCATATCCTCAATCTTATACTCATCTCGTAGAATGGTTGTATGATTTTGCGAGAATTCTTCCTTTTTCTTGGCAAGCAAGTTTGAAAAGGTTAAGAAAAGATCAATCGTCGTCTTATCATGCACAAGTTCAGCATCCTCATAAATCAACTCTGTCGGCGCTTTTGAGTAATATTGAGCTCGTTCCTGGTGCTTCACTTCCAACTGCTCTCCCAAGAGTTTAAACTTACGGTATTCTTCGATTTGAGACAGGAGGTCTTGCTCAAGGTCATCCTCTAGGTCTGTCACTTCTGCAACCTTTGGCAAGAGCTTACGACTCTTAATCAGCATAAGTTGGCTAGCCATGACCATGTATTCGCCTGCAACTTCTAAACGCATGGCTTGTAAGGTCGAGATATAGGCTAGATATTGCTCGATAACCTCTGTAATCGGCACATCATAGATATCCATCTGGTACTTTGAAACCAAGTGCAAAAGAAGATCCAAAGGCCCTTCAAAATCTTTTAATTTAATATCCATTATCTATATTTTTCCAAGGTCATGACTGTCTTTAATCCTAATTTTTTTGCAATTTCGTACAAGTCAACCTTTTCTTCGATTTGTCTTAATATAAACTGTTCTCTCAATCCTTGAGCAGATAAATCTGAAAAACCTTTTTCCTTTAGAAAGGCTTCTAACTGACGAAAGGCCCACTGACGGGAGTATGGCTTCCCAGCTTTTTCAAAGAGATAGGTCTGCCCCATCAAGGGTTCTAACTCTGCAAGCAAGTTTGTGGGAAGGTTCAAGATTCTTTGTTGGGAAGCCTTCTTGACTCTCAACACTTGAAAATCTAGATTCACATCACTTGTTTTTAAGGCTAGAATTTCACTTGGTAAGAGGCCCAATTCAACTATCAGTAAGGCCAACAAGCGTCCCTCTGGATAGGCACTTTCTTGCCAGAAAGAACTGAGGTCTAAAAGTTCTGACTGAACTTGCTTTTTCTCAGCCTGTTTTGGCAATTCTAAACGATAAAAGGTAGCAATTTTCCCCTTCTGGTATAAAAAGTAAAGAAATTGATTGCAAGCAGAAATCTTACGCTTTTGGGCACTGATTTTAAAATTTGATAGTTGAGCTTGGTAGATTTTTAAACTTGTCTCAGAGATTCGTTCTCCAATCAAATCTAAAAACTGCTCCAAGTCATACTTATAAGACTGTTTAGAATTACTAGATAGATTTTGTTTTTCTTCTAAAAATGCTGAAATCCCTTCTCTCATTTGCTTCGAATCTCATATTCCTTACTAAAGTCATGCAAGAGAGCATTGACAGCCTTGAGGATTGACTTCCGTGTGATAATCCCTTGGAAAATACCATCCTTACCAACGACTGGTAGGAAAGACTCATCCACTAACTTATGCAAAACATCCGTCAATGTATAGTCTGGACTGACAACTGCTACGTCCTTTTTGGTCATGTGTACGATATCCGTATCTGCCATGGCTTCCTGACTCAAGTCCTGCTCCATCTGGTAGGCCAGAATGTCTCTAAGTCCAATGGTTCCGACAAATTCTTTCTCATCAGTCACTACTGGCACTCTGGTATAGGTCATCTGGCTAAGGAGGAGAGTTGCATGATCTGCATTGTGGGTATCAATGAGTACAGCCAAATTTTCAGCAGGAGTTAAAAAGGTTTCCTCTTGCTCCAGTAAAAACTGTTCAAACTCTTTGGCAATCATCGAGCAAACTCCTTGGATAAGCCTGGATAGACCTCATGGTTACGTGTCAAAAAAATCCACTTTAAAGTAGCTATCATCAATCTCTACACGGGCATAGAGACATTCTCTGATGGTTCCACGTGGCTGACTAATAGAACCAGGATTTAGGAAAAGTGTCTTCCCTTCCATCCAAGCATTTGGAACATGCAAGTGCCCATAAAGACAGATATCTGCATCTTCCTCTTGAGCCCAGAAATCAAGCTTTTGAAAATTGAAGTTAATATCAAACAAATGTCCATGAGTCTGGATAATCTTGGTAGGACCCAGTTGAGTCACCAAACGTTCTGGATAATCTGAATAAAAATCCATGTTCCCTCTGACGACCTGGATTCCTTCCCAGAGGGGGGAATCTGGACGAAGTTCCGAGTCACCATCGTGAAAAATGGCATCAACTTTCCCCAGATAACGGTCACGGATTTCCTCTACAATCAAGCTATCTCCGTGGGAGTCGCTCATTACAATGATGGTTTGCTTTGCCATGATGGAAATACCTCCAAAAGTTTCTTAACGGCTAAGGCACGGTGGGATTGACTATTTTTTTCTTCAAGGGTTAATTCAGCTGATGATTTACCAGTTTCTCCTACTAAGAAGAGTGGATCATAACCAAAACCATTTTCACCCTTAGGTTCAAAGTTAATGTAGCCTGGCCAGTCAGCTTCGACAACCAAGCTTTCCTTACCTGGGCTAGCCACGACCAGGGTTGTATGGAATTGCGCTGAACGGTCCTTAAGTTCAAAGACCATAGCTAGTTCGTGCAAGAGTTTGGCGTTATTTCTTGATCAGTTGCCCCTACTCCTGCGAAACGAGCTGACCAGACACCTGGTAGACCACCAAGCACATCGACTTTGAGTCCAGAATCATCTGCTAGAACCATCTTGCCTGTTAATTTAGAAATAGTTTCAGCCTTGAGGCGAGCATTTTCTTCAAAGGTCATACCTGTTTCGGCCACTTCAGGTAGGTCTGGATAATCATTTAGATTTTCTACGTCATAGCCCAGTTTGTCAAAGATAGCTCGAAATTCCTTGGTTTTACCCTCGTTACGAGTTGCAATCAACAAGGTTTCTCTGACTTTATTTGTCTCGAAAAAGTCCTGAACATTGACTCCTTCTTTAGGCAATTCTACATGTAAGAGTTGACCATTTTCAACTAAAAGTAGGGCACCCTGACGTTGGATGACTTCCAAGTTTCGATTCGCTTCTTGGTTGAGAATATCTACCACAAAAGAGAGTAAGCGATAGGCTGAACCATATCGTAAAACAGTAACTGAAAGTGGAAATCCTCGCTCCTCATCTCGAAAGATTTTGGCCAAATCAAATAGCGGAAACTCTAACTCATCATCCGTCAAAGTCCGAATGCCACCAAAAACACTGTAGGATCCAACATACCAGTCCTGGTCATCCTTGTATTCATAAATTTTGTTTGTCATAATGTTACATGCTCCACATGAATCTCTTTTTCCAGCCATTCTGCTCCTATCTGGGCAAAACTTTGGCTATTTGCAGTTGTATAAAAACGATGTTGAAGGGGCGCCGCATCTCGGCTACGGTTAATCTCAAAGTAATTGAGTAAGACTGAGATATCGCGCACACACTCAGCTCCACTATCGATCAGCTGAACCTTAGGCCCCATGACATTTTGAATAATGGGTCTGAGGAGTGGATAATGAGTACAGCCCAAAATTAAGCTATCTACTTTTCCGACTAAGGGACGCAAGGTTTCATAGACAACTTTCTTGGTCACACTGGTCGATAGAGCACCTGACTCGACCAAGGGAGCAAACTTAGGGCAGGCCAAGCTTTCCACTTGTAAATCTGGGTCTAGATCATGAATCTTTTGTCGATAAATATCTGATTTTACCGTCATCGGGGTTCCAATCACACCGATTTTCCCACCTTGACTCGCTTTGATAGCTGCTGATGCACCAGGCAAAATCACACCCAACACCGGAATATCCAACTTAGCTTTAATCTCTTCCCAGACGACTGCCGTTGCTGTATTACAAGCAATAACAATCATCTTAACATCCTTGGTCAAAAGAAAGTTGACCAGTTGCCAAGTATATTCACGAATCTGCTCAGCAGGACGGGGACCATAAGGAGCCCGTGCCGAATCTCCAATATAGACGATTTCTTCATGGGGAAGCTGGCGCATGAGTTCACGTACAACCGTCAAACCTCCAACGCCCGAATCCAAAAAACCAATCGGTCGATTATCCATACAGTCTTCTTTCTAGTATTTTTTTCTGATTGATAGTTCATTATTATTCATTTCTTTCTGAAATTGCTGACAGAATGGGTAGCTCCCCACTGTCTCCCTCTTAATCATAATCAATTATCAATAGAATGCAAGGAAAAAGTCTTGTCTCTAAATATCAGTCAAACATAGTGAGAAGTCTGGAACTTTCATCCCAGACTTTTCCTATTTATTTCTTTTTATTGTTAGCAAGGGCTGCTTTTTGTTGGCGAATGATTTGGTGGTAAACTTGTTGTACTTTAGCTTCGCTTGGCTTTTGACCGTTTGCACTCAACAGAGTACGAACTGCTTCTGCGTTCAAACGTGGGTTATCCGCAAATTCTTTCTCGATTTGCTTGCGCACCAAGTACATACCTCCAAGAGCTCCTCCTAGAAAAGCCAAAAGAATCAATACAATTGCTAAAATAAGGTTCATAACATTTCTCCTGTTTCTTTTTGAATCTTCTATATTATACCATAAAGTCCTACGCCTGACTAGTTTGAGTTACGCTTTCATAAGGGTTGGTAATTACTCAGATTATTTTTTATCTCTGATCTTTTTCAATAGAATTAAAAAGAACTAAAATTTGGTAAAAATAAAGTCATTTCTCCTGTAAGCCCTTGCAATAGCTTTTGTTTATTTGTTATATTAAGATTATCTGAAAAAAATCACACATATTTCTGCAAGACTTATTTTTTTAAAAAGACAAATGTATGCGCTTACAGATTTAAGAAAGGAGAATTTTTGTGGATAAGAGATATTGGGAAAAAAATCCTGTAAGTATAGCATCCGCAAGCTAAGTGTCGAAGCTGCCTCTGTTTTACTTGGTGCTGTGTTTTTTTAGCAGCACAGGGTGTTGCTGCTGATGGTGTCGAGATTCCGGAAAGTGAGGCAACCATTACTGAAACCTCTGCTAAACCGGATACGAAGGTAGAGGAAGTTCTTGTTTCTAACACAGAGACTCAGCCTGTAGCTGAATCAGCTGAAAAAGCAAACAAACCCAGAGGCAGAACTACCTCAAACTAGTAGTCAGTCAGAGACAAGTGCTACTACCGCCCCTGCTGACAATAAGGAGAGCGAGAAACCAGAACTTCCTGTGAACAAGCAAGAACATTACGAACTACATTACAACCAACCAACTGCTCCTTCTTATGACGGTTGGGAAAAACAAGCTCTCCCAGTCGGAAATGGAGAAATGGGTGCCAAGGTTTTCGGACTCATCGGTGAAGAAAGAATCCAGTACAACGAAAAAACACTTTGGTCTGGAGGCCCACAGCCAGATAGTCAAGACTACAACGGAGGAAACTACAAGGACCGCTACAAAGTCTTAGCTGAAATCCGTAAGGCCTTAGAAAACGGTGACCGTCAAAAAGCCAAACAACTAGCAGAGAGAAATTTGGTTGGGCCAAATAATGCCCAATACGGTCGCTACCTAGCCTTCGGTGATATCTTCATGGTCTTTAATAACCAGAAGAAGGGCTTGGAAATGTTACTGACTATCATCGTGGCTTAGACATTTCTGAAGCTATCACAACTACCTCCTATACCCAAGATGGGACAAGTTTCAAACGAGAAACCTTCTCTAGTTATCCAGACGACGTCACTGTTACCCACTTGACTAAAAAGGGAGATAAGACGCTTGATTTTACCCTTTGGAATAGCTTGACTGAAGATTTGATTGCTAACGGAGACTATTCTTGGGAGAATTCTAAATACAAACAAGGGACTGTTAGCGTTGATTCTAATGGTATTTTACTCAAGGGAACTGTCAAAGATAATGGTCTGAAATTTGCTTCCTATCTTGGTATCAAGACGGACGGAAAAGTCACTGCTCAAGATGGTTATTTGACTGTCACTGAAGCCAGTTATGCAACACTGCTACTTAGTGCCAAGACTAATTTTGCTCAAAATCCGAAAACCAATTACCGCAAGGATATTGATGTAGAAAAAACTGTCAAATCTATCGTTGAAGCTGCTAAATCCAAAGACTATGAGACTCTGAAAAATGATCACATCAAGGATTACCAAAGCCTTTTCAATCGTGTTCAACTAAACCTCGGCGGTAGCAAGTCTAACCAAACTACAAAAGAAGCTCTCCAAACCTATAATCCAACAAAAGGTCAAAGCTAGAAGAACTCTTCTTCCAATACGGACGTTATCTACTGATCAGTTCTTCTCGTAACCGGACAGATGCCCTCCCTGCCAACTTGCAAGGAGTCTGGAATGCTGTAGATAATCCACCTTGGAACTCAGACTACCACCTCAATGTCAACCTACAGATGAACTACTGGCCTGCCTACATGAGCAATCTCGCAGAAACGGCTAAGCCAATGATCAATTATATCGATGACATGCGCTATTATGGTCGTATCGCTGCTAAAGAATACGCAGGTATCGAATCCAAAGAAGGTCAAGAAAACGGTTGGTTGGTTCATACTCAGGCGACACCATTTGGCTGGACTACTCCTGGTTGGAACTACTATTGGGGTTGGTCTCCAGCTGCCAATGCTTGGATGATGCAGAACGTCTATGACTACTACAAATTCACCAAGGATGAAACTTATCTTAAAGAAAAGATTTATCCAATGCTCAAGGAAACAGCCAAGTTCTGGAACTCCTTCTTGCACTACGACAAGGCTAGTGACCGTTGGGTTTCTTCTCCATCTTACTCGCCAGAACATGGAACTATCACGATTGGGAATACCTTTGACCAATCTCTAGTTTGGCAGCTATTCCACGACTATATGGAAGCAGCCAATCATCTGAAGGTCGACCAAGATTTGGTGACAGAAGTGAAGGCTAAATTTGATAAGCTCAAACCACTTCATATCAACCAAGATGGCCGTATCAAGGAATGGTACGAAGAAGACAGCCCACAATTCACCAACGAAGGTATTGAAAACCACCACCGCCACGTTTCTCATCTGGTTGGACTCTTCCCAGGTACTCTATTTGGCAAGGATCAGCCTGAATATCTAGAAGCTGCACGCGCAACCCTAAACCACCGTGGAGATGGTGGAACTGGTTGGTCTAAAGCCAATAAAATCAACCTCTGGGCTCGTCTCCTAGATGGAAATCGTGCCCACCGTTTGTTGGCAGAACAGCTCAGATCTTCAACTCTAGAAAACCTCTGGGATACCCACGCGCCTTTCCAAATCGATGGGAACTTTGGTGCAACCAGCGGTATGGCAGAAATGCTCCTTCAGTCTCACACAGGCTACATTGCCCCATTACCAGCCCTTCCAGATGCTTGGAAAGACGGGCAAGTCTCAGGCTTAGTCGCTCGTGGTAACTTTGAAGTCAGCATGAAATGGAAAGAGAAAAATCTTGAAACGCTGTCCTTCCTTTCTAATGTTGGTGGAGACTTAGTCGTAGACTATCCAAATATCGAATCTAGTATTATCAAGATTAATGGCAAAGGAAGTTCAAGCTAGTCGCCCTCAAAGATAACCGTATCCAACTTGCGACTCAAAAAGGGTGATGTCATTACCTTTGAAAAACTTCCCTGGACGAGTGACTCGCTTATCAGCCCTTCGAAAAGATTCCGTCACAGCTGAACTCGACTTTAACACAGTTGAGGGAGCAACTCATTATGTCATCCGACGAGAAAGCAAGGATGAAAACAGCCAAACTCCTAGCGTTCGTGAGTTTATCACCAACCAAACTCACTTTATCGATCGCTCAATTGATTCTAGTCATGCCTATACTTATAGTGTTAAGGCTATGCTAGGGGACCGTACAACACCAGTTTCAGATCCTGCTTCTATCGATGCCTTCAGTGAGTTGATGGATGACCGTGACAAACGCATCCAGTACGGCTCTGCTTATGGAAACTGGGCTGACTCAGAACTCTTTGGTGGAACAGAGAAATACGCCGATATCTCAAATGGGAATTACTCCGATAAGGATGCGACTGCAACTATTCCATTCAATGGACCTGGTATTGAAATCTACGGACTCAAGTCATCTCAATTGGGACTTGCTGACGTTAAAATCGATGGTAAATCTGTTGGAGAACTTGACTTCTATACAGCAGGAGCAACTGAAAAGGGTGTCCTAATCGGTCGTTATACAAATCTTTCTTCAGGCCCTCACCTCATGACCATCACTGTTAAACGCGAACATAAAGGACGAGGAAGTGAACGCTCAAAAATTTCCTTAGATTACTTCAAGGTTTTCCCAGGACAAGGAGAAACAGTTGAGAAAATCGACGACCGTGACCCTCGTATCCAGTATGGTTCCATGTTTAAGGATTGGAGCGATGCAGAACTCTATGCTTCTACAGAAAAATACGCTGACATCAACGCTGATGATAGCCTTGCTTCTGAAGCCACTGCAACCATCCCATTCTCTGGAACAGGTATCCGAATCTATGGATTAAAAACAGCCTCACTAGGCAAGGCACTTGTCACACTGGATGGAAAAGAGATGCCAGCCCTTGACTTCTACACTCCAGGAGCGACTGAAAAAGGTGCTTTGATTGGCGAATTCACCAATCTAGCTGATGGTGATCACGTCCTAACTTTGAAAGTAGATCCAGATTCTCCAGAAGGGCGAAAGAAAATCTCTCTTGATTCCTTTGATATCTTAAAGGCACCATCTGTGTCTCTCGATAGTCCAAGCCTTGATCTTATTAAGTCCAAAGATAAGACTGTTACCTTAACCCTACCAACTGGTAATTGGGATGGAGTCGCTGTAACCTTCCCTGGTATCAAAGATCCTCTTCTACTCAGAAAAGTCGATGATGACCACCTTGTCACATCAGGCGAGCAAACTGTTCTAACCATCAAGGATAATAAGGTCCAACTAGACATCCCTGAAACTACAGATCGTAAAGCTGGCAATCCGATAGAAGCTTATGCTATCCAAGGAAAAACAATCAGCAGCTCTGTTGTAACAGTATTTCCTAAGGATGAAACTAGTCCAGTGGAAGAAAAAATCCAAACAAGTAAAGGGGATGAGCCTGCTCCAGTAGTAACCATACCTGAGTACACAGATCCTATTGGTACTGCTGGGGATCAAGAAGCACCTACTGTGGAAAGACCTGAATATACCAAACCTATTGGTACTGCTGGGGAGCAGGAGGCACCTACCGTGGAAAGACCTGAATACACTGGTCCTATCGGAACTGCTGGGGAGCAGGAGGCACCTACTGTGGAAAGACCTGAATACACTGGTCCTATCGGAACAACTGGGGAACAGGAAGCGCCTATTGCGGAAAGACCTGAATACACTGGTCCTGTCGGAACAGTTGGGGATCAGAAAGCACCTACTGTGGAAAGACCTGAATACACTGGCCCTATCGGGACAGGTAGTGGTCAAGCCGCGCCAAGTAACACAGTTCCTGAGTTTAAACTCAAAGTATTGAAAGACAAGACTACAAGAGTTCAAGTTATTAGTGGAACAACTGAACTAGGAGGCGCAATCTTCCTCGATAGTCAAAAAAAGTTGAAAAACAAAGAACTCTTGGGCAAGAAATACGATGCTTACACTCTTCAACTCAAGGATAAAGATGGACAGCCAGTTCAACCAAAAAGGTGCTGTACTCGTTCGACTACCAATTTCAAGTGATGTTCAAGAACTCTATCAATTAACTTCAACAAATGAATTAAAACCACAAGAATTCACCATTCGAGACGGTATGATTGAGTTTATTACTTTTGACGTGAGCACCTACGCTATTGTTTACAAGACAGAAGGCTCAACTGTTAAACCTGTACCAGCTCATATGGAAGAAAGAAACCTAGAAACCACAAAAACCATTGGTTGAAAGTAATGAAGCCAATGATCAGGTCTCTACGAATGACAAACAACTCCCAGCCACAGGTGAACAAGCTAGCCCTCTCCTCTTTATGGCAAGTCTCAGCCTAGCCTTTATCGGCTACCTTCTTACTAAAAAGGTAAGAAAGATTAATACTCTTCGAAAATCAAATTCAAACCACGTCAGCTTCGTCTTGCCGTACTTTCAGCACAGCCTGCGGCTCACTTCCTAGTTTGCTCTTTTGATTTTCATTGATACTGGACTAAAATCAAAAAAACATCTTATAATAGTAGTTATGAAACTTACAAACGAAGAAACACAAAAAAATTGAACAACTCCTAAGAGATTCATCGTACGCCAAATATCACAAACGTCTACAGATTATTTATTTTTCGCTCAAAAGGAAAGAGTTATAAGGAAATCATGGATCTGCTAGATTGTAATAAAACAACTGTTTGGAGGAATTTGAAAAATATAAGGAGTTTGGTTTAGAAGCTCTTCTTCAAGAAAACCCGTGGTGGACGTCATCGAGAATATATGACTTACGAAGAGGAACAAGCATTCCTAAAACGTCATATAGAAGCTGCTCAGGCTGGAGAATTTGTAACTGTCAATCAGTTATTTGAAGCCTATCAAAAAGAGATTGGTCGCACTTCCACACGTGATGGTTTCTATTATCTCCTGAAACGCCATGGTTGGCGAACGGTCACCCTCGACCTGAACATCCCTAAGAAGGCAGACGCTCAGACAATTGAGACGTCTAAAAATAAAATCTACATTCGAGACCTTAAGTAAGCGCTTTAAAGAGGAGGGGACTTATAACAAAGTACGATTGATGTACCAAGATGAAGCTGGTTTCGGGAGGATCAGTAAGATGAGTTCTTGTTGGGCTCCTCAAGGAATTCGACCTAGCATTCCGAGTCATTATATGCGAGAATATCGCTATTGTTATGGGGCGGTAGATGCTCAGACAGGAGATTCCTTCTTCCTTATTGCTGGAGGATGTAATACTGAGTGGACGAATGAATTTCTACGGCAAGTCTCACAAGCTTATCCAGATGACTATATTTTACTTGTTATGGATAATGCTATATGGCATAAATCAAGTACCTTATAGATTCCAAGTAATATTGAATTGGCTTTTATCCCACCTTATACACCAGAAATGAATCCCTATTGAACAAGTCTGAAAGAAATTGAAAACGAGGTTTTTAAAAATAAGGCTTTTCCAAACATTGGAAGCCGTCATTGATAAGCTTCAAGAAGTTATTCTAGGACTGGAAAAAGCGTTTTTAAAGTCTACTGTCAGCAGACAATGGACAAGGTTGCTTTTTGAAAATAATTGAGTATGAGTATAAATATTGTCCCCCTAGGAATATTGATTTATTCCGCTATAAAAAAGGATGGAAAATCATTCCATCCTTTTTCTATTTCAATAATATACTACAAACCAAATCCTGTTCACATCTTTTGTAAATGATTTGATGGGGTAGATTATCGATAGAACAAGTCTTGATGTTCTATCGTTTTTTATAATCACTACTTCCGTTTTCTCGCGATTAGGTGGATTGGAGTTCCCTCAAAGACAAAGGTCTTGCGGATTTGATTTTCGAAGAGTATAAATCAATGCCTTCCGCCTTTAGATTTCCCTAACTCCCGTCTCAAACGAAACATTTTTTTGAAGAAGATGTAGTCTAGCCAGTCACTGCTTAGAGATAGGACTATCAACAGCAACCAAACACCCCAAGCACTCGTATCTGATACATGTTTCAGAACAAGAGGGAAAAATAAGAATGAAAAAATTGTCAAATCCAGGCTAAATAGAGCTAAAAAGGGAAAAAAATAAATCCAGTAGAAATAGTAGATGATGAGGGAAAAAAACTTACTGTTTCTATCAGCATTGTCTATCCAATAGAAAAAAAGCAAAAAGCAAGGAAATAAGAGTATCAATTGATTAAACGACAGTTTCATTATCGACACCTCTTTTCGATAGCGTTTTCTTTAGCTTCATTCTATCAAAAAAATCTGGAAATGTCATTCCAGATTCTACTTTTTTATTTACGTTTTCTTGCGATGAGATGGATTGGGTGTTCCTTCAAAAGACAAAGGCCTTGCGGATTTGATTTTTCCAAGAAACGCAAGTAAGAGAAGTGCATGAGTTCTTCTTCGTTGACAAAGATAACAAAGGTTGGTGGTTTTGGTTGCCACTTGAGTCGCATAGAAAATCTTGAGGCGTTTCCCTTTGTCTGTCGGTGTTGGGTTGATGGCAATAGCATCCATAATCACATCATTCAAGACTGCTGATGGGATACGGGTATTTTGACTCTCACTGATTTGCTTGATCATCTCAGGCAACTTGTGGAGACGTTGCTTGGTCAAAGCTGATACAAAGATAATCGGTGCGTAAGGCAGGTATTGGAACTGCTCACGGATATCTTCCTCCCAGTTTTTCATAGTGTGGTTGTCTTTTTCAAGAGTATCCCACTTATTGACCACGATAATCATCCCTTTACCAGCTTCGTGGGCAAATCCAGCGATACGCTTGTCATACTCACGGATACCTTCCTCGGCATTGAGGACCATCAAAGACTACATCTGAACGGTCAATAGCACGCATAGCACGCATGACCGAGTATTTCTCAGTATTTTCATAGACTTTACCTGACTTACGCATACCAGCCGTATCAATCATGGTAAACTCTTGGCCGTCAGCATCTGTAAAATGGGTATCAATGGCATCACGAGTGGTACCAGCGACAGGGCTGGCAATGACGCGATCTTCTCCCAAAATGGCATTAATCAAGCTAGATTTTCCAACATTTGGACGACCAATCAAGCTGAATTTAATAACATCTGGATTTTTCTTCTTCAACTTCATGTGGGAGGTTTTTCCACAATAGCATCCAGCACATCCCCTGTCCCAATACCGTGAACAGATGAGATTGGTAGAGGTTCGCCCAATCCAAGAGCATAGAAATCATAGATATCATTTCGCATCTCTGGATTGTCAACCTTGTTAACGGCTAGGATGACTGGTTTATGAGTTTTATAAAGTTTACGGGCAACGTATTCGTCCGCATCTGTAATTCCTTCTTTACCAGACACGACAAAGACGATAACATCTGCTTCTTCCATGGCAATTTCTGCCTGGTGCTTGATTTGTTCCATGAAAGGCGCATCGACATCATCGATTCCCCCAGTATCAATCATACTAAAAGAACGATTGAGCCACTCACCTGTGGCATAGATACGATCTCGCGTTACACCTTCAACATCTTCTACGATTGAGATGCGCTCTCCCGCGATACGGTTAAATAGGGTTGATTTCCCAACATTGGGACGTCCCACAATGGCAACAGTTGGTAAGGCCATGTTTCTCACTTTCTACAATAACTTCTTCTGCTCAAGATTTTCTCGAGTCGAGCTTGGTTCTGGATTGCCAAATTGCTCTGCCAAACGTTGACTCCAAGTTGTAGTCGCACGCGCACCTGCATATTCAGTCTGTACACGGTCATAGGCTTCAATTGCCTCAGTTGACTGTTCTTGGTATTCTTCCTCAAAGACAACAAGCTCTAGTGGCAGTCTTGGTTTTACAGCATGCTGTTGATTTGGCACACCGAGTGCAATCCCAAAGACTGGATAGGTATAGTCAGGAAGCTTGAACAATTCTGCTAACTCAACAGACTTGTAACGCACCAAACCGATAATCACTCCGCCATAGCCTAGGCTTTCTGCCGCAAGCAAGGCATTTTGTCCAGCTAGAGCTGCATCTACTGAAGTGATGAGGAGTCCTTCCACCCCTTGAGGTTGGAAAATATCCGTATGGAGACGAGCCCCTTTTTCTGCACGGTTTAGATCACCAACAAAGAGTAAAAATGCTGCAGACTGGCGAATCGCTTCCTGAGGAACTAGCTCAAATAAGGCGTCCTTCTTTTCTTGACTTCTGACAAGAATGACAGAGTAGGATTGGAAATTTTTCCAAGAAGAAGCCATTTGGGCAGCTGTCAAAATCTCATTTAAGTCTGCTTGGGGAATTTCTTGCTCTTTAAATCTGCGCACTGAAGTGTGAGCCTTCATTACTTTGATTGTTTCTGTCATCGGCGGTTTTCTCCTTCAAGTCTTGTTTCCTCTGCTAAATAACGAATGCGTTCCATGACGCGTCTAGCTTCCCAGGTTTCGTCATTTCCGTTTTTCCCTTTAGCGAAATGCTTCTCCAAATCTTCAAAGTTGAAGTTGGAGGTGAAAAAGGTCGGCAAATCTTCCTGCATACGATATTGGAGAATGACCTGCAGGATCTCGTCACGCACCCAAGCTGTTGATTGCTCGGCACCAATATCATCCAAAAATCAAGACTTCAGCAAGCTTAATCTCATCCACCAAGGTCTTGACATTGCCCATCACCGATGGCATTTTTGACATCGATGACAAAGCTCGGATAGTGGAGGAGAGTTGATGAAACGCCACGTTTTTCTGACAAATCATGGGCTAGGGCAGCCACCATGAAACTTTTACCCACACCAAAGTCTCCATATAAGTAGAGACCTTTTCGAATAGCTGGATATTGCTCCACAAAGGCTAGGAGCTTTTCAAAAACTGGCAGGCGCCCCAAATCATCCAAAGTCTACTTGAGCTAGGCTAGCTTTTTTTAAGACTAGCTGGAAGATTGATTAGCTTGAGACGGTTTTTTAATCGCCGCTTCTTTTTTTCTGCTGCGATTAGCTCTGGAGTCTCTTCATAAGAGACATCTGCATAGCCATGGTTCATGACTAGGATAGGCTTTGTAGCCACGCGCGATATAGTCTGTATCTCCTCGGAGGAACTTATCTCTCTCAGTGATGTATTGGTTAAACTTGGAAATACTACGGTTTAACTCCTCCTGACTGAGAGATTCTTTCTGGATAAAGGCCGCAACATCAGGGTCTTTCACAATTTGCTGGACCAAATCCTGATACTGAAATCGGCTTGGTTGACGCTTTGAGTACGTCTCCGACACTTTCCATCTAGTCTCCTCCTTTTTCTAATCGAGCTAACATTTCTTTTTTCTTACGTTCTAGTTCTAAGCGAGTTTCTTCGCTAGTTTCATTCTTATATTCAGGATTGCTCCATTTAGGCACATTGGTTTTTGCTGGGGCATGGGTCTGATTCTGCTTTTGCGTTTTTTTGCTTTTTTTGGCCACGTTCACGAATACGGAGAACTGCCTCCTCGGCACTACGGATATTTTTGATAGGCGTAGTCATTAGCCACCTTCATGGCGTATTTTTTTCATTGATATTGGCCGAATCAACCTTATTAAAGGTCAGGAGCAAGATAACATTGATCACTTCATCCAGCAAAGCCCAAAGGCTGCCATCTGCTGGAGCAGGTCCCGTTCAGTCTGAGTAATACTTCCCTTGCGGGTCTGCTTAATCTCAGCAAGGAACTGCAAGGCTGTCTTTTTCTTAGCCTCTCGGATAATGGTTGCCTCCTTGGGACTAAAGTCAGAAGTCACAGGCTTTTGCGCTATCTTTTCACGGATGCGTTTGACAGAAATCACTTGCGACACTGCTGTCGCTTTGGCTACTTGATAAGTCTCAAACCAAGTCCACTTCTGCTCGTCTGCTATTGCAAACAAGGCCAAAACATCCGAAGTCTCATCTTGAAAACGAAGACCATCACGGGCCATGAGCTGACGAAAATGCTCCAAATCAAAATCATCTGCTACTGGCTGACTGCTAGAGGTTTCTTGACTCGCAGACTCGGATAACTGAGGGAAGATTTGACTCAAGGCCACCGAGATAGGTTCCCCTTCAACACTTTCCTGTCTCATGGCTGCAACCGCACTATCCCCAATCATTTTTTCTAACAAGGTCCGATAAACTGTATGTTGTAAAAATTCTTGAGTTGATAAGGGAGAATGGAGTAACAAGTTATAGGCCTCTCCCTGCTGATAGAGGGTCACCAATTTCATGGCTGTTAGAGTTTTAAAAGCCTTTAAAAGACTATCCATCCCAAAATTCAGATGATTGAGCATGGCTGCAAAGAGATGCTCCTTTTGACCACCATCCCAAAAAAAGTCACAGCATAAAGATAGAGGCTCAGCGCCTCCTGACCGATAATCGGGAGGTAGCACTGCACCATTGATGAGGTATCTTGCGACACCCGATTATTCTTTACAAAAGAAAAACGGTCATTTGGCTTCATTTATTTTTCCTTTTTCTTTTTAGAGGATTGTGTAATCTGCTGGAGTAGGCTTTCAAGCTCACTCACATCCTTAAAACTACGGTAAACACTGGCAAAACGGACATAAGTAATCTCATCTAACTCTGCCAACTCTTCCATAACCAAGGAACCAATAACCTCACTCTGAATTTCATTTTCATTGCGACTACGGAGTTTTTGTTCGATGCGATTGACCACCATGCCAATTTCATCACTGGACACTGGACGTTTCTGGGCTGAACGAATAATCCCGTTAAAGATTTTATCTCTTGAAAATTGTTCCCGTGTACCATCTTTTTTGACCACAACTAGTGTTCTCTCTTCAACACGTTCATAGGTTGTAAAACGATGCTGACACTCTTCACACTCACGTCTTCTTCTGATTGTATTTCCTTCTTCAGCCTGGCGACTATCGATCACACTTGATTTTGTAGCGCCACATTTTGGACAACGCATGCCTTTCCCTCCTTGTCGTTTTCTTTTCATTATACCATTTTTTAAGAGATTCCCAAAATAATTCTCCTTTTGGCTTGACAAGTTTTTTGTTTTGTTGTATTATTGAATTAACACAAAGGTAATTAGAAAGGAGATCGTGATGTCTTGGACATTTGATAACAATAAACCCATTTATTTGCAGATTATGGAGAAAATCAAATTGCAGATTATTTCCCATAAACTCGAGCCCAATCAACAGCTTCCAACCGTTAGAGAATTAGCAAGCAAGGCAGGTGTCAATCCCAACACCATCCAGCGCGCCCTATCGGACTTGGAGAGAGAAGGCTTTCGTTTATACCAAGCGGACATCTGGACGCTTTGTCACAGAGGATTTGGACTTGATCCTCCAATCCCGTAAGCAACTGTCAGAAGAACAGCTGCAACAGTTTGTAACAGGCATGGTAGAATTTGGCTATGAAAAAGAAGAACTACCGACTGTTTTGAGAGATTATATTGAAGGAGTTTAAACTATGACCTTGTTAGCATTTGAAAATGTGTCAAAATCCTATGGAGCAAGTCCTGCTCTTACAAATGTTTCCCTTGAAATTCCAGCTGGAAAAATCGTTGGCCTCCTTGGACCAAACGGTTCTGGAAAAACAACCTTGATTAAACTAATCAACGGCTTGCTACAGCCAGAGGAAGGTCGTATCCTTATCAATGGCATGGAACCAAGTCCCAGCAACTAAAAGCAATTGTTTCTTATCTGCCCTGATACGACCTATCTCAAACGAGCAGATGAAGGTCAAGGAAGCTCTCACTTATTTCAAGACCTTCTACCAAGATTTTAATCTGGAACGTGCTCAAGGTCTCCTTCGTGACCTTGGCATCGATGAGAACAGCCGTTTCAAGAAACTCTCAAAAGGAAACAAAGAAAAGGTTCAGTTGATTCTTGTCATGAGTCGTGATGCTCGTCTATATGTCCTTGATGAACCAATCGGTGGTGTCGACCCCAGCAGCTCGTGACTATATCTTGAACACCATCATCAACAACTACTCCAACTTCGACTGTCTTGATTTCAACCCACTTGATTTCAGATATTGAACCAATCTTGGATGAGATTATCTTCCTAAAGGATGGAAAAGTCGTCCGTCAAGGAAATGTTGATGATATTCGCTATGAGTCTGGAGAGTCTATCGACCAGCTCTTCCGCCACGAATTCAAAGCCTAGATAAAGGAGATTATTATGTTTTGGAATTTAGTTCGTTATGAATTTAAAAATGTTAACAAATGGTATTTAGCCCTCTATGGTAGCTGTATTGGCGCTTTCTGCCCTTATAGGAATTCAAGCAAGGATCTTATAACGATATTCCTATCAAAGAAAGTCAAACCTATTCTACTTATTTTCTAGCACTCGTGTTTGGTGTTGATGATTACACTTGGGATTTCAACATCATTTTGATCATCCGTCGCTCAAAGGCAGTGTCTATGATCGACAAGGTTATCTCACTTAACCTTGCCAGTTTCCGGAACACCAGATTATCCCTAGCCAAACTCTTGCCTTCATTTTTGGTCTCTGATCAGTTCAGCAGTCTTGGTTCTGAGCATTTATATCATTCTTGTGATCGTTGAGCCCTGATTCTATTAATTTCTTGCTTTCAAAAGACTTGTTCAACAGATAGTATACCCGTTTTGTCTTATATTGTTGCTAATTTCATAGCATTCCTTGACGTTTCGGGAGGCAAATCCATGCTGACACTTCTACGTGACAATCTTCAAGTGAGACTTTATCAATCATGCTTATTTTAGTTCTGGAGAATATCGCAGATTCTTACCTTTCTTGTACAATCTCTATTCGCATAACGGTCAATTAATTTCACCATGTACTTTAGCCCAGAAAAATCTCATCAAATCTTTTTGAAAGCTCCTTGACTATGACTTGATTCCTAATTGAATAGATCTGAACTTTATCTCATGAGTTAATTTGTAATAAAAATACAGTTGATTTTTCGTCAAATGCTATCTAGAGCTGGGTTTTCGTTAACTCAATATCAAATTGGCTACGATCGGACTGACAAATACGTAGAGAATACCTGTAACACCGATAGCTAATCCTCCCTAGCACCTGCAACTGGTCCCATAGCGAAAGGCCGTTCCCGTTCCAACGGCGTGACCTGTTCCACCCAGAGCTAGTCCAGCAGCTACTGGATCGTCTATCTTGAGCCATTTCAAAAGCGTTGGTCCGATAACGCTGGTCAAAAATCCCCGTTGCTACTACAACTACTAGGGTCACGGTGGTCAAGCCTTGCAACTTTTCTGTAATCCCTACTGCCATAGCGGTCGTTACTGACTTAGGAAAGAGGAAATAGCTAGGAAAAAGTCCATGCCAAAGATTTTTGCGACTAGGGCTGTAAAAGAGGTATTGACGATGACAGCTAAGACTCCCCAGCAAAAATACTTCTAACATGATGCTTCATCAAGTGGAAGCTCTTATAAAGGGAATTCCTAGAGCCACTGTTGAAGGAACAATCAAGTTATTAAGATAAACCCCACCTTGGTAATAATCTTGGTAGGAAATGCCAGTCACTTTCAAAAAGATAATAATAAAAATAGCTGATAGCAGTAAGGGAGTCGTCAAAGGGATGAGGATAGCGTCTGAAAATCATCATTCCCCCAAGATGAGGCTAAGATTGATAAAAGCAATTCCCAAATAGGGGATTGAGATACAAATTCGCTCATTTGGTACCTCTTTCTTCGTAGTCACCTTCATAGCGTTTTTGATAAATTGAACCACAAGCGCAATCAAGATGATATTAATCACTGCTGCAAAAAGACAATCAAAACAATCGGCAGAAGATGAGAGACAATCACATCAAATTTTTCCATAATTCCAACCGCAGGAGGTAGAAAAAGAATGGTCATGTTGGCCAGAGAAAATTCCCAACCATGTTGACATGGCGGGTGCGCAGCCATTTGAACTGCAAGGCAAGAAAAAGAATAATCAAGCCGATGATACTTCCTGGGTATGGGCAAATGAAAAAAACTGGAGATCCCTCACCGATTAGAGAAATCACAAAGAGAATCATTAACTGAACATATAACTTCATCCTAAACTCCACAAATAGAACTTTCTGCTTACCAGTTTACTCTTTTTCAGAAAATTTCAAAGGGAAATATATAAAGAAACATCCTTCTTCTATCCAAGCCAAAAAGGTGTATACTAATTGCGTGCGCAAGCATCATAGATGCACTAGTATGATTACACTATTATAGAGGGAAAGGAGATAGACATGACTTACTTAGAAAAATGGTTTGACTTCAACCGTAGAGCAAGTGAGAGCTAGAAGCTATTTTTAGAAGAGACCATCGCTGAGCAGAGTGAACAAACCTTGACACTCAGGAATTTTACCTCTTGCACTTTCTAGATCAGGCTGAAGGCAAATCCTACGACAAATCGACTTGCCAGATAAACTCCCACTGAGCCCTAGTGCTGTTTCACGAATGGTGGCTCGCCTAGAAGCCAAGAACTGCGGTTTTACTTAGTCGGAGATGCTGCGACCAGGACAAGCGAGCTAGTTTTATCTGCCCTGACAAGCGAAGGACAGACTACCTTGGCTTATCTACAAACAGCTGTTGAAGAAAAGCTTAGCAAGAAAAATCAAACTGGCTAGCCTAAAATATTTTTTATAAAACTTGCGTGCGAATCATTTTTCTTGACATTCCTTTTTTTCAAGGGTAAAATGAAGACATGATTTAGCAAAGGAGAATCCTATGTTGAAATCACCCTATCTTGATGCCAGCAAGCAAGAGAACCATGACCTTTGAGGTCATACGATGAATTTGAACGTTCTCAACATGCCTGTCCTGATTGGTGTCGCAGACTATTACCCTGTCCAAAAAGTAACCTACAAGGGACATGATTTGGACTACCATGAGGACTTACGGAGATGTTTTCTTCTATCTCATGAAACAAGATTTAAGCCAATATAATTAAAAAGGAGAAATACTATGGCAAAAGCAATTACAGACGCAACATTCGAACAAGAAACTAAAGACGGATTGGTCTTGGTAGACTTTTGGGCAACTTGGTGTGGCCCATGTCGTATGCAAGGTCCAATCTTGGACAAATTGTCTGAAGAACTTTCAGAAGATGTCTTGAAAATCGTTAAAATGGACGTTGATGAAAATCCTAACACAGCTCGTTCATTTGGTATCATGTCCATCCCTACTCTTCTTTTCAAAAAAGATGGCCAAGTTGTTAAACAAGTGGCTGGTGTCCACACAGCTGAACAAATCAAAGCCATCGTTGCTGAATTGAGCTAATCAAAGGAGAGACCAAGTGCATTCATTTGGTCTCTTTTTTCTTGCCCTTTGCCATTTTTCAAAAAATATGCTAGACTGTAACTAGAATATTACGATGTTTGGGACATGCCATCGCTAAAAAAAACCTCTACTTGGTATTTTTTAGCTCCCTATGGGGAGCTTTTTGCGTGCTCTGAACATTTCCCATTTTGGAAGGAGTATATGAAACGTCAATCAGCCTTGGTCGTCTTTAGTGGCGGTCAGATTCAACAACCTGCCTTTTTCTGGGCCAAGCAGCACTATGAAAAGGTAGAAGCCGTTACCTTGCCTATGGCCAACGCCACCATCTCGAAATTCAAGTGGCCAAAAAGAAATCGCTGAGGAACAAAGGAATTCGTCATCATATCCTAGATATGTCTCTGCTAGGGACAAATTACTGAAAAATGCCTTGACTTCAGATTTAGAGTGTGAGCAAAAAGAAGGAGGTTCCTAATACCTTCGTTGACGGTCGCAATCATCTCTTTCTGTCCTTTGCGGCAGTCCTTGCCAAGCAGCGTGGGAATACGGATATCGTGACAGGAGTGTGCAGAAACAGACTTCTCAGGTTATCCTGACTGTCGGGATGTCTTTGTCAAATCACTCAATGTCACGCTCAACCTTGCTATGGATTACGACTTTGTGATCCAAACGCCTCTCGTATGGCTAGACAAAGGCTGAAACTTGGGAATTAGCTGACCAACTTGGTGCCTTGACTACGTTCGTGAGGAAGACATTGACCTGCTCAATGGGATTATCGGTACTGGTTGTGGAGATTGTCCTGCCTGCCATCTACGCCAACATGGTTTAGAGGTTTATCTCTCTCAGAAAGGAGAGGCCTGATGTTTTTGCCCCAAAGAAATCAAACAAGAAACTGGGGAATCTCTTGTCTACAATCCTCACAGAACCTTAGTCTCAAAAAGAATTTTTACCTTCGATGCTGCCCACCACCTCTTTCACTATGAAGGAAAATGCAAATCCCTACACGGTCACACCTATCATCTGCAAATCGCTGTCAGTGGATTTTTAGATGATAGAGGTATGACCTACGATTTCGGAGACATCAAAGCTATCTACAAGGACTACTTAGAGCCCCACTTGGATCATCGCTATCTCAATGAAACCCTGCCCTACATGAATACAACTGCTGAAAATATGGTTTACTGGATTTTCCAAACCATGAGTCAAGAGTTGCCCGACGAACGCGGTCTCCGTTTGGAATACGTTCGCCTCTATGAAACTCCGACTGCCTTTGCAGAATTTAGACGGGAGTGGTTAGATGACTAGGGAACGTGTCCTCAAACTACCAGTTCTGGAAATCTTTGGCCCAACCTTTCAAGGTGAAGGTCGTGCTATCGGGCAGAAAACCATGTTTGTCCGCACTGCAGGTTGCGACTACCACTGCGACTGGTGCGATTCTGACTTTACTTGGGATGGTTCACAGAAACCTACTCGCATGACAGCTGATGAAGTGATTGCTGAATTAGACAAGCTGAGGAAGCTACGATTACGTTACCCTGTCTGGAGAAATCAGCTATCCTAGCAGCCAATATGGCCGAGTTAGTCGCAAGCTCAAGCAACGTGGTGTTACTCTTGCCGTTGAGACTCAAGGCTCTCGCTGGCAACATTGGTTAAAAGACATTGACCAAGTCACCCTGAGTCCCAAACCTCCTTCATCCAAGATGGAAGTCAACTTTGAGACCTTGGACTTTATCGTTTCCCAACTAGATCCAGACAAGGTCACCTTTAAAATCCCTGTCTTTGATGATGCAGATCTAGCCTTTGCCAAAGGTATTCAAGAACGCTACCAACCAGATGTCCTCTTCTTATCGGCGGGAAATCCTGAGCCCAAGGCTACAGGCAATATTGTCCAAGACCAACTGGACCGCCTCAAAGAACTATGGGAACGTGTCGCTGCTGACGATAGCTGGGGCAATGTCCGCGTCCTTCCCCAACTCCATACCCTCCTCTACGATAACCAACGTGGTGTTTAAGATTAGAAAGATCATGTCACAACAAGAAGAAATGAAAAACCTCAGCCTCCTCGGCAACAAAGAAACCAACTACATTTTCGAATATCAACCCGAAGTCCTGGAATCTTTTGACAATCGTCATGTGGAAAATGACTATTTCATCAAGTTCAACTGCCCTGAATTTACCTCACTTTGTCCCATCACTGCTCAGCCAGACTTTGCGACTATTTATATTTCCTACATTCCTGACAAGCTCTGTGTCGAGTCAAAATCCCTCAAACTCTACCTCTTTAGCTACCGAAACCATGGAGATTTTCACGAAAACTGTATCAACACCATCGGGAAAGACTTGGTCAACTTGCTAGATCCTCGCTATTTGGAGGTTTGGGGAAAATTTACTCCTCGCGGTGGCATCTCAATCGACCCCTACTATAACTACGGTAAGCCTGGAACCAAGTATGAAGGCTTGGCAGAACAACGTCTCTTCCACACGACCTTTATCCGAGAAAAATTGACAACCGTTAATACTCTTCGAAAATCTCTTCCAAACCGCGTCAACGTCGCCTTGCCGTAGACGTATGGTTGAGGCTGGGCAAAAACTCAATTTCAGGAGAAAATGCAATAAATATCCCCACAATAAAACGCATAGCATCAAAGGTTTTTCAATACCTGCATACTATGCCTTTTTCTAATTCAAAGACTTTCTCAGCCTCTTCATCTACAACCTCAAAACCATGTTTTGAGCTGACTTCGTCAGTTCTATCCACAACCTCAAAGCAGTGCTTTGAGCAACCTGCGGCTAGTTTCCTAGTATGCTCTTTGATTTTCATTGGGTATAAACAGATACGAAAAAGCCCTGTTCCTCAAGATGAGAAGCAAGGCTTTTTAAGTTTCAATATTCTTCAGTTCAAAGGAAGTTTTTAGCAACAAGAGCTGCAAGAACTCCACCAACGATTGGTGCAAGGATGAAAATCCAAACTTGTTGAAGAGCTGCGCCACCTACCAATACAGCAGGAGCCAAGCTACGAGCTGGGTTTACTGAAAGTCCAGTGATATTCAATCCAACAAGGATCATAGCTGTCAATGACAAACCGATCACCAAACCAGCGATTGCGCCATTTCCTTTGCTTGCTGAAGTTACAGTCATGATCACCAAAACAAACAAGAATGTTGCGATTGTTTCAAACAAGAAACCACCAAAGACAGTTACACCATTTGCCAAGGCATTTTCACCAAGACTTGCAGTTGACATACCTGAATTTGCCAAGAGGAAGAATACAGATCCTGACGCAAGGAAAGCACCGACTACTTGACCAAGGATGTAGTTTACAAGCTCTGAAGATGACAAACGTTTGTTAACAAACATAGCGATAGAAACAGCTGGGTTCAAGTGAGCACCTGAAACAGTTCCGATTGAGAAAGCTGCAACTACGATTGCCAAACCAAAAGCAAGAGCAATTCCAAGGTGTCCAAGACCTTCAACACCATTTCCAAAAACAACAGCTCCTGTTCCGATGAACACAAGCATAAAAGTACCGATTAATTCAGCAACAAATTTTTTCATATTAAGTCTCCTTTTTTCAAACTATGTATTAGTCTATCAGAAGGAGGAAAGGGTTTCAAGAAATGTGCTTGGAAACATGATTGAAAAATTAATTTCAATCTTTTCTTAAATTGTGAACTATTCGACCTATACATTCTAAAAAGGTGTTGACTATTATTCTTGTTTTAAAATTGTTCTCAAAATCTGTTATAATTGGTAACCTATATTCATTTGTAATTCTTTACAAACACCTTAAATAATATATACTAAGTAACATTATATAAATTTTAATTTGTCTATCTGATCCATTCCCCGTTATAATTCACTTTATAACCATCTGGTGTGGTTGTACTGATTGCTAAGGCACCTGAACCATATGAATAGTACCATTTCCCTGAGACACTAAACCAACCTGTTTGCATTGCTCCCGAAGGACTGAGGTAATACCATGATCCACCTGTTTTTACCCAGCCTGTTTTCATTGCACCTGAAGAATTAAGATAATACCATGAACCGCCTGTTTTTACCCAGCCAGTTTGCATCCATCCTGAACTGTCAAAATAATACCATGTACTGTCGATTAGTTCCCAACCATTAGTTGTATAAGAACCATTGTTGTGTCTGTACCACCAACGACCAGAGGATTGAATCCAACTTCCTTTCGAAGCCGCTTTTTGTTTTAACAATAAATATTGTTTATATGCTTCAGATACTTTCGTGTATTCTTTCTTAACAGCATCTTTTTTAGCTTTTGCATTTTTTAGTTTAATATTTGCATTTTCAAGTGCTTTTTTAGATTCTTCAACCTTTTGTTTAGCTCTAATCAATTGTTTTTTAGCATCGTCGAGTTTTCTTGGAGCATTTTTGAGGTCAATGACACCTTGTTGCGCCTTTGTCAAATCCTTTTTAGCATTAGCTAATGACTGTTCCGCATTCTTACTAGCATGAGATTTATCATTCTTGATTGCTTTCAATCGATTTAATTGAGATTCTTGCTTCGAAAGTTCAGATTTTGCAGCATTTAGCAGAGTTTGTTGTTTACTCAACTCAGATTTAGCAAATTTTAAAACGTTTAACTTAGATTGATTTTGTTTTGTTAAATCTGCAAGACGCTTTTTATTTTTGTCTAGTTCTTTTTGATCTTTATCTAAAGTCGTTTTAGCAATGGTAAGGTTATTGTTTAGAGACGATATTTTTCCATTTACTATGGTCTCTTCATTCCTTTGTTTTCTGTTAAAATTATCCAGAGCCTCTTTAGCTTTAGTATAGACTGGATTTTTAGGATGTGTGATTTCATTCCAACATAACGGAAGGTTATTTTAGGTAAGAATTTTACTCGTTTCCCATTAAAGTAAAATTCGCTATAATCTGGATTACTATCTTTATTTTCTGCTCTTGCTAAAAAATAACTACTATACTCTTTAGCTCCAGAAGGAAGTATTCCATAAACATCTTTATTCTCACTAATAAATGTTAACACTCCATAATTCCAGTAACTTGTTTTCTTATCGGAAGATGCTCCAACAGCCATCCCTGTCCCAGAAGCTGCTAGCAAGGGAATTCTATGACCATAGTTACGTCTATGCGCTTCTTTTGGATCTGATGAGCCATATAACGAGGCATTTCTATAATCATTAAAGTAAGATAAAACCGCTTTATAAGCAAGTTCTTTTTCACTTAACAGGCTCTTTTCTGGAACCGAACCAGCTGTTGCATTTTCAGTCGCATCCTTAAAACCAAAATCTTGATTTTTCAATTTTGTATCATGTGACAATTTATTATTTGCCACCATTTCATTTGCTCTCGCTTTTGCATATCTCAGGGCTTTGTCAGTCACAGCAGGCACTGGAATATCAATACCATTTATTCTACGCAATTCAATTAAGTATTTACGAACTTCTTCAGAAACCTTTTTATAATCAACCACATGAGGAACATTGACATAATCTTTAGATGAGACAACGATAGTTTCTGTTCTTTCTCCGCTAAAATTCACATCTTCATTTGCAGCAACATAATATGTCTTCCCATCACTTCCTACGAAAGTTTTTTCCTCAAGTGGAGGAGTCTTGGAATCACTCTCGCTAACAGAATTTGATTGAATCTCATGAGGGACTGTAACTGTCAGATATTCAGAACCAGCCGATTTTAAATTTTTTTCAAGAGTGAAGCGTGTCTTATCTCCTCTTTCTACAAGTGCTTTTCTTTCTTGTTGTGCTTTTGAGAATTCACTAGTTAAAGAACTTACTTTAGCCTGATCTGCTTTCACTTTCGCTTCTAACTTCCCAGCAGTTTGTTGTACCTCACGTAATGTATTCCAATCAAAAGAATTCTCTGCTACCCTTACTTTGTCTTGTGCCTTTTTTACGTCTACTGCTCTTTGATCAACCTGAGTTTTTGCCTTATTAACAACTGTTTGTTGGTTCTCAACACTTGTCTGAGCTTGTTTCTCACCTTGTTTTGCTCCAGCCAAATTTTCTTCGGCTTTCTTGACAGTTACTTGTTTTGCGGCAAGATCCTTTTCTGCATTTTTAATTTTCTCAGGTGTAGCTTGCTTAGCAAATTCTTGAGCTTGTCTCAAAGCGTCATCTGCTTTGTTCTTATTTGTTACAGCAGATGCATACTCTTGTTGCGTTTTATCAACAATCTTCTGAGCATTCTTTTCTTCCTCAATTGTTTTATTCAGTTTTACTTCTGCATTTTTTACATCTGATTCTGAAACTTCAACATCCTTTTTGGTCTCTGATTGACTGACAGTAGTTTTAGTCGATTGTTTATTTGTAACCTCATCTGCTTGGACATGACCATTAACAGCAGTTACTATTGCAGTTGCAACTCCCAAACCAATCAGCACTTGTTCCTTTTTCATAAAATTAACCTTTCTTTAAAAACGTTTACATTATTAATTTTAACATATTTACTTATATTTCAAAATAAAATGAGTAACTCTTCATCTGTACTCTCTACATCACTCCTTCTCAGGATAGTATTTAGGTGTACAGACTTCAGCTATTTTTAGGGCAATCTTATTATTTATTATATAGAATAAATGAATGTAATGTCATTCTAAAATCTCAACAATATCGTTATTGTACTGAGATTTCTATTATTTTACTCTCCCAACTGGGTACTATAGGCAATAATCTGATCAACAGTATCAGACAAGAACTGAATCGTGTCACGAAGTGGTTTATCTGTTGAAATATCGGCTCCGATAATCATTGCTGATTCAAGTGGTGTTTTGCTACCTCCTGACTTGAGGAGATTGAGCCAGTCTTCAGCTCCAGTTTCTGAATGTTTCAGATGGAGGTAACCAGCTGTCGAGATAACTAGTCCTGCTGAGTAAGTGTAACTATACAAGCCCATGTAGTAGTGAGCTTGGCGCATCCAAGTCAGTGCTGCATCATCATCAATCTCAATAGCATCTCCCCAGAAGTCAGTCAAGACTTCCTTCATAATACTGTTGAGTTTGCTTGCTCCAAAGGTCTCCCCTTCTTCAATCAGTGTATAAACCTTACGTTGGAAGGCTGCTTCCAAGAGGTGGGTGATAAAGTTATGGAAGTAGGTATCTGTCAAGCGGTGAGCAAGAGCGAAGCGTTTCTGACGTGGATCATCAGACTGGTGCTCCAAGTAATCACTGAGAAGCAATTCATTGAAGGTTGACGGTGCTTCAACATAGTAGGTCGACATGTGGGCATTAAAGTAGCTTTGGTGATTATCTGAAAAGATAAATTGACCAGAATGCCCGATTTCATGAATCAAGGTATAAACATCGCTCAAACGCCCTGTCCAGCTCATGAGGACATATGGATGCACACGGTAGGGATCAGCTGCATACCCACCAGAATCCTTACCACTATTAGCAGCAAAGTCCACCCAGCGCTCTTCTTGATAGCGAGCAATTTCTTGACTGTATTCTTGACCCAATGGTGCGACTGATTTCATGACCAAATCGTAGGCATCGTCAATAGTCACTTCAGGATTCAGGGCGCTATCCAAATCCAATTTCCAATCAGCAAAGGTCATCTTCTCAAGACCATTGACCTTGGCAACATGCTTGAGGTATCTCTGAGCAACTGGCGCAAAGTCCTTCATGATGAGGTCAATCTGACGGTCAAACATGGCACGGTCCACTTCCTGCTCAGCCAGAAGATAATCAAAGACTGAGTCGTAGCCCTTCATATCTGCCAAGAGTTTTTCAGACTTGACTTGGGCTAGATAGGCTGCTGCAGCTGTATTTTGGTGCTTGCGTAGTCCTTCTGAGAACGAACGGAAGGATTTCTCACGAACTTCAGCATCCTCGTGGTTTTGGTAGAAATTTTCATAGGTCACAAAACTGTTTTTGTAGGTTTTGCCATGGGCTTCAAAGTCAACCATTTCAAAATCTCCAGCTCGCATTTTAGTATAGATATCCTGTGGACTGTAGAAAACTTCACCCAGATTGGTCAAGGCCTTCTCCACATCAGCCCCTAAATAGTGGGCTTTTTTGATTTTGGCCTGACGAATAGCTGCCGTCAAGTGAGGCAATTTACCCAAACGGTCCAAGACTTCCTCATCAGCTTCCACCAAGGCATCGTCAAAGAAGGTCAATGCTACACTGGCATCTGTTTCAAATTCCATGCCAGCTTGGGCAATATTGGCAAATTCTTCATTGCTATAGTCTGTCGTCTGAGGCATAAAGCTGTAATTACCAATATGACTCATCTGAATGTAGATTTGTTCCAATTCTGCAAAGGCCTTCTCTAAATCTTCAAAAGTGTGAAGATTGCCCTTGTAGTCACGACTAAATTGATTGATGTCTTCACGCGCCTTCTCAATCGCACGCAAGAAATCCTCACGGTCTTGGTATAGGGCTGTCAAAGTCCCAAAGTTCCTTTTCAGGAAATTCTGAACGGTGTTTTTGTTCCATTTTCTTCCTCTTATTTCTCTAATTCTAATAAAACACTAATGGCTGACAGGGCATAAAGCGGTGCTGTTTCTGCTCGTAGGATACGAGGGCCAAGACCTGCCAAGACTGCTCCTTTAGCTTCAAAACTCTCGATTTCTGCAGGTGAGAGACCACCTTCTGGACCAAAGATAAAGAGCAAACTTTAGCTCCCTTTTTTTCTAAGACCCAGCTAACAGCTTGTATAAGTGCAGCTGATTCTCCTTCTTTTGGCCGACTCTTCATAGGCCACCACGATGCGGTCAAACTGGTCGAGTTGGGCTAGAAAGTCTGCCTTTTTCTCAAAAAGGGTAATGCTTGGAACAAGATTCCGCTTGCTTTGCTCTGCTGCTCCAAGGGCGATTTTTCTAGTTTTTCAACCTTTTTGACCAATTTCTTGCCATCCCACTTGGCAACTGACCAATCGGCAGGAAAGGCCCAAATTTGACTAGCACCCAGTTCCGTCACCTTTTGAGTGATAAACTCGAGTTTATCTCCCTTGGGAAAGCCTGATGCGATGGTCACTTGGACTGGCAGTTCCACATTGTCAGCTAATTCTTTGATTAGCTCCAACTGACGAGCCTCCACATTGACCACGCGCGCCAAACGCTTGATCCCATCATCAAAGACTAGGGTCACCTGGTCATCTTCTTTCAAGCGCATGACCTGAAACATGTGCTTGCTTGTTTCCTTATCCTCAATCGTGACAGGTGAGCTAGCCAAACCTTTTACAAAATACTGTTGCATGCTAGCCTCCAATCACACCAGAGATATCCTTAGTTTTTTTGAAGACACAGGCATTCCATTCCCCTTGAATCATGTGGGTTTCAAGGAAAAATCCAGCTGACTCAGCCGACTCACGGACCATGTCCCACTTGTCCTTAATAATCCCACTCATGATGAGATAGCCTTCATCCTTGACCAAGCGATAAGCATCATCCGTCAGATGAATGAGGATATCCGCCAAGATATTGGCCACGATAACATCTGCCTCAATCTCCACACCTTTGAGCAAATCACCTGGGGCTACATGGATATTTTCCATGCCAGGATTGAGCTCAATATTTTCTTGAGCGACTCGAACCGCTACATCATCCAGGTCATAGGCGAAGATTTCCTTAGCACCTAGAAGCGAGCTAGCAATGGAAAGAACCCCTGAACCAGTCCCTACATCTAACACTGTTTCGCCACCACGAAGAACCTGCTCCAAGGCAAAAAGACTCATCTTAGTCGTCGGGTGGGTTCCTGTCCCAAAGGCCATCCCTGGATCTAGCTTGATAATCTTTTCTCCCGCTGTTGCTTCATAGTCCGTCCATGATGGCACAATGGTCAAATCATGAGTGATACGAGCAGGTTCATAGTATTTCTTCCAGTTGTCCGCCCAATCTTCCTCAGCCAAGGCAGTCGTTCCCATCTTGACCTCTCCTAGATCCATAAAGTCTGTCAATTCTGCTAAACGAGCCTGCAAATCCGCTTCAACCGCTACCACATCAACCGTATCCGGATAGTAGGCTGTCACCACAATTTCTTCTTGTTGCTCGATTTCAGGGAAAATCTCACCGAAGCGGTCCACATTTCCAACATAGTCCATGCTATCTTCAATTGCTACCCCTTGGGCACCTAACTCAATCAAGAGATTGGAAACTAATTCCTCTCCCTCACGCTTGACTGTAACTTTTAACTCTTGCCATGTTTCCATCATTAAGATACCAAGCCCGTAAAACACAAAGCCAAAATAGGAAACTCTCTGAAGACGTTTGTGTCTAAGAGAAGTTTATCTTTTTGGCACAGTGTTTAGGGCGGGTTCAGTTTAGAAATGTAACTGAACCATCCTTTCTATTTCTCTATCAATTTTTTCATGTAGACCATATCCATACCTTCTTTTTCAGGCTCGATATGGGTTTGATGGTAGCCATTCTTCTCGTAGAACGCGACCATGCCTGCATCCTGTAACACCGTACACAAATCCCATTGTGTGATGGTTGGAAATTCTTTTTCCAGCAAGCTTAAACCTTTAGATCCATACCCTTTTCCTTGATAGGGAGGTAAAATCGCCGCTGTTCCCAACCAAGCATTTGTTAACTCTTCATTGGTCTGAATTCGTAAAAAACCAATCTTCTCTTCGTTTTCTTTCACAAAGTAGTAATAGCTATTGGGACGCTCGACTAGTTTCCACTTAATTCGTTCACGGTCCTCCAGATAGGGATCATATTCATCTTTGTATTTGTCATAGACTGCCTTAAAACTGGCTCTTTGAATGGCAATAATGGTTTCTAAATCCTCTGCTCCCGCTCGAACAAGTGTTATCATAAACTTTCCTCCAAATAATCCCTCAATCTCCCCTGTAGCTGAGGCACTGACCCTGATCTGACTTCAAAAAAACTCCTCAATAGGCATCAGTTTATAGCCCTGTCCCTTCATCTCCAAAGGTAATATTGTCAAATTGTTCTTGTCTTAGCTGACCCAACCATAAAAGACCGAGTTTGCTGTGCTCTTCAAAGATTACGCTAGGGGATAAATTTTTCCCCAAGAGCAAACAATCTTCATCTTTCAATAGTTGAATTCTCAGTTCTTCATGAGACTTCACGCGCTGCGCACTCAAAAGGACTTTCGTCCCCTTCACGACCACCACCTGGCAACTCCCACATGATTGGGACAAGGGATATCGTCCTTGTCATCACGTAAGATAGTCAAGACCTTATCCCCACAAATCAGAGGCAATCTTGCAACCCGTGAAAATCCATGTCTGCTATCCAATAATTCCATGATATTTACTCTTTTCTATGATAACTACTACTCTCTAGGAAAAACCCTGAGCTAGCTTTCTTCAATTACCTTTTTGGCACTCTGCATCCCAGTACGCCTGCCATCTGCCATGTTTTTTAGCAAAATAAACCGTAAACTCATCATTTACATAATCTGCAACATAGCGAAGATTAGGCGGGTTTTCCTCAAAACTTAATATCCAAGGATGGAAGTAAAAGGTTTTCTCCCACCTCTTCTGAGTATAGCCGAGATCCTTGGCAAACTGAGGGATGGGTTGTTGCAACTCGCTTTCCAAATGGGACTGAATGGCATTGTCAAAACTATTCAAACGAGCTAATAGTTGCTTAAACTGATCTTCCTCCTCAATTTTAAAATCACCTATGAACTCAAATTCTGCAAAGTCTATAGAAAATTCAAATAATGTGATTTTACCATCCTCAACATAGTGCCCATCTTCATCAACACAACAACGAGTTCCTGACTTCAATACTCTCTCGAAATCTAGATCCGCAAAGCGATTTCGGGGAAGAATATCAACTGACGGCTCAGTTTTAGCTGACCTTCTCCTGAAAAACTGTTTGACTTTTTCTAGCATAGTCTCCCCCTTCTCCTTGAATTCATTATTTAAAAATGTCCACTTAGAATCTTTTCTAATACCTCGGGTAAGGGTAAAATTCTCCCTCTTCCAAGCCAACTTTTCCTTCTTCAAAGACTTCTTGGTTCCATTCCATGACGAATTCTTCTGCTTCTGGGTCTTTCAAAAAGTCCATGAGGGCATCTAGTCCAACCTCTGCAGTATCTTTGAGAAATAGCGCAAAATAAGCTAAAAATTCACGAGAAAAACCTTTCTTCGGTAAGTAAGGGATGACCGTGAGATAGTCTTCCACATTAACTGTTGACTTGGCAGGATTGTAAAAAAGTACCGCTTCTTCAAAAAGGATATCATCCGACGAAACCTCTCCGTCTTCATCTAGCATCTCCACCCCTGCAGCATTTTGTGCCTCTAATAGAAAACTCACTTCAACCGCATGATTGCGCTTGTCCCAGCTAATCTCATAATCAAAAGGAAAGTTCTTATCCAACTCTTCTTGTAAAACATCTAAAAATCCGTATGTTGCCATTTTGTCCTCTTTCTATACGACTCTTAAATCGCCCCGAATACTCGGAAATATGCTAAAATAGATACTACCATATTACCACATTAGTATCAGAAAATCCATGTTAGAAAGGACTGCTATGCCAGACAATCTCGCGCTTCGTATGCGCCCCAAAACCATCGACCAGGTCATCGGTCAGGAGCATCTGGTAGGGCCCTAGGCAAAAGATTATCCGCCGTATGGTGGAAGCCAATCGCCTATCCTCTATGATACTCTACGGACCTCCAGGCATCGGAAAAAAACCAGTATCGCTTCAGCCATCGCTGGAACGACCAAAGTATGCCTTTTCGGACCTTTTCAATGCCACAGTTGATAGTAAAAAACGCCTCCAAGAAATCGCTGAAGAAGCTAAATTCTCAGGTGGCCTTGTACTGCTACTAGACGAGATTCATCGTCTTGACAAGACCAAGCAAGACTTCCTCTTGCCTCTTTTGGAAAGTGGATTGGTCATCATGATTGGGGCGACGACTGAAAAATCCCTTCTTTTCTGTCACTCCAGCCATTCGTAGTCGTGTTCAGATTTTTTTGAGTTGGAACCCTTGTCTAACCAAAGATGTTAAAGAAGCCATTCAAATAGCGCTGACTGACCCTGAAACGAGGTTTTGATTTCCCTGTTGAGTTAGATGATGATGCCCTTGATTTTTATCGCAACATCTACCAATGGAGATCTCCGTTCTGCCTTTCAATTCGCTTGATTTGGCAGTTCTCTCCACCCCTGAAAATGATGATGGTGTCCGTCACATCACGCTCGACATCATGGAAAATAGTCTTCAGAGAAGCTACATCACTATGGACAAGGATGGAGACGGACACTATGATGTTCTATCTGCCCTGCAAAAATCCATCCGTGGATCCGATGTCGATGCTAGTCTCCACTATGCTGCTCGCTTGATAGAAGCTGGTGACCTTCCTAGTCTGGCACGCCGTTTGACGGTGATTGCTTATGAAGATATCGGCAGCTAATCCCGATGCCCAGATCCATACCGTAACTGCTTTGGATGCTGCGCAAAGAATCGGCTTCCCCGAAGCTCGCATCCTCATTGCCAATGTCGTCATTGATCTGGCGCTTTCACCCAAAGTCTAACTCAGCCTACGTGGCTATGGATAAGGCCCTTGTCTGACCTTAAAACATCGGGGCATCTGCCGATTCCACGTCACTTACGAGGATGCCATTATAGCGGTAGCAAGGAACTGGGCAACGCCCAAAATTATCTCTATCCACATAATTATCCTGGTCACTGGGTCAAACAAGAATACCTACCAGAAAAAAATCCGTGACCATCACTACTTTCTCTCCAGAAGATAGTGGAAAAATACGAACGGGCCCTTGGCTCAACGCAAGGAAAACCATTGATAAATTACGAAAACTTTGTGAAATCCTTTTCCAAATAATTGCATTTTACCTCTTGATTTTTTTGAAAAAGTGGTATTATATAAACATAGAAACGCTGTGGTGTACGACCTCACACTTAAGTGTTGACCGACTATTTTTTGTATTATTAGGGAAACAAAAGTCTTCTAACAGCATGTAGGCCGTCTCACACGGAAACAGCTTCAGTTAGAGCGAGTTGCCCACCTGCTTAATTGCGCGGGTTCAATACAAACCGTGAAGTTTCGGCACCAATACAGCTTTTTTGTTTGCCTCCTTAGCTCAGCTGGCAGAGCAGCGGACTCTTAATCCGTGGGTCACAGGTTCGATCCCTGTAGGGGGCATCTAAATCAACAGGAAAAAGCCTTGATAACCAAGGCTGTTTCTTTTAAAAACAAGTTTATCTCACTATTTTTTTATGAACTGCCTTTCCAGACATCTCTAATCTGATGACACTCTTCAAAAAAATATTTTTAAAAATTTAAAACAAAAAGTCTTGCTTTTTCATTTTTTTATTTGTGATATACTTGTTCTCGTATTAGATACAAGTTATCTAAAAGGAGTTTATATGGATACAAAATTTTCAGTAGCCTTACATATCCTAACCATGATTAGCGAGAGCAAGGATACCTTAAGTTCACAAGCTCTGGCTGAGAGCGTCGGAACCAACGCTAGTTATATTCGTAAGGTGATTGCCTTATTGAAAAACGCTGGCTTAATTACTTCCCATCAAGGAAAAACAGGCTATCAACTCAGTAAGTCCCCAAAGGAAGTGACCTTACTTGAGATTTATTTTTCCACACAAGAAGTCAACCACATCAGCTTATTTCCCGTTCACCAAAATAGCAATCCGGATTGCCCAGTAGGGAAACATATTCAAGCTGCCATTTCGCCACTATTTGCTAGCGCTGAAGCTCAACTTGAGAAGGAACTAGCCCAGCAAACCTTAGAAGATGTCATTAACAATCTTTATAAAGATGCCAAACAAAAACGAAACTGATTTGCATGCAGATCCGTTTTAAAAAGACTATGCTTGTATCTCTATCGGATACAACAAAAAATAGAAAAGGGTAGACAATGAAAGTCGCACAACATACTACTTATAACAAAAACAATATCACACTAAACATCACAGAAATCGCAAAACCAAGCATCACAGACAAAGAAGTTTTGGTCAAAGTCACCGCAGCTGGTGTTAATCCTCTGGATAACATGATTTCCCGTGGTGAAGTAAAGGTGATCGTCCCTTACAAACTTCCACAAACTGCTGGAAATGAAGTGGTCGGTATCATTGAAGAGACAGGTAGACAAGTCAAAAATCTCAAAGTCGGAGACCGAGTTTTTGGGCGTTTACCACTTAATCATATTGGTGCCTTTGCAGAATACGTAGCTGTCGATAGTCAGGCTCTAGCCAAGGTTCCAGACTATCTGTCTGACGAGGAAGCCGCTGCTGTTCCTTTGACTGCCTTAACCATTATGCAAGCCTTAGAACTCATGGGGGCTCAAGCTGGCAAAACCATCTTTATCTCTGGTGGTACAGGCGGTGTCGGCGGTATGGCCATTCCGATTGCTAAGGCTAAAGGTTTGAAGGTCATTACCAATGGGGCTGGAGATAGCGCTGAGCGTGTATTGAACCTAGGAGCAGACCGCTTTATCGATTATAAAACAGAGGATTATACAAAAACTGTTAGCCAGGTTGATTATGTCCTCGATACCCTTGGTGGCGCTGAGACTGAAAAACAAATGTCTATCATGAAAAAAGGTGGTCAGCTTGTTTCCCTCCGTGCTATGCCAAATGGTGACTTTGCCAAACGCATGAACCTGCCAAAATGGAAACAGATGATTCTTGGCTTAGCTGGTCGCAAATTTGATAAGATGGCTGACAAATACGGCGTTCACTACCATTTTATCTTTGTGGAAAGCAATGGTGCTCAATTACAAGAGGTAGCTGACCTCTTTAGCAAATTAGAAATCAAGCCATCTATCGATACAGTCTATCCATTTGAAGAAGTGAATAGCGCCTTAGACAAGGTCGCTAATGGTCGCTCACGTGGAAACTGTCCTCAGCTTTAAGAAATAAAAAGGAAAAGACAATGTCATATCTTACAACTAAAAATCAATACATCACTGTTGAAGGGAACAAAATTGCCTATCGCGAACTCAGCAAAGGCAAATCAAAACTACCTCTTCTGATGCTGGTCCACTTGGCAGCAACCCTCGACAACTGGGATCCAAAACTTTTGGACTTGATTGCTGAAAAGCACCATGTGATTGTGGTCGACCTTCCTGGTGTGGGAGCCAGTCAAGGAAAAGTGGCCCCAACCATTCCTGGAATGGCTGAGCAGACAATTGCCTTTGTAAAATCCCTTGGTTACGATAAAATCAATCTCCTAGGTCTTTCTATGGGAGGCATGATTGCCCAAGAAATGGTCCGAATCAAGCCTGATTTGGTCAACCGTCTCATCTTGGCAGGAACAGGACCTCGAGGTGGAAAAGAGGTCGATAAGGTCACAGGGAAAACATTTAACTATATGTTTAAAGCTGGACTCGAGCGCATCGATCCTAAACGCTATATCTTCTATAACCATAATGAACAAGGAAAAATCGAAGCCTTGAAAGTTCTCGGACGAATGGGGATGCGCACCAAGGAATTTGCGGACAAAGACATGAGTGTGCCTGGTTTCTTGACTCAACTCAAAGCTATTAAACGTTGGGGGGAAAGATTCTCAAGACGACCTAAGATTTATCACCCAATTAACCTTAATCGTCAACGGCGACAAGGATATGCAGGTTCCAACAGAAAATTCTTATGATATGCATGAGAAAATAAACGATAGTAAGCTTATCATCTATCCAAATGCTGGTCACGGTTCGATCTTTCAATATGCAGAGGAATTCTCAAAAGAACTCATTGCTTTCTTGGAGGACTAAGATGGTCAAAACCATTCTAATAACAGGTGCTACGGATGGCATTGGAAAGCACTTGGCAAAGAAATTAGCCAGTGAAGGCCATCAGGTTATCCTTCATGGACGAAATCCTCAAAAGCTGGAATTGGCGCTTCAAGAGGTTCGAGCCGTTTCCTTGAGTGGCAGAGTTTCGAGCTACTTGGCAGATTTTTCAAAATTAGATAATGTTTACCGATTTGTAGGGGAAATCAAGCGTGACTTTCAAAGTATCGATGTTTTGTTTAACAATGCAGGACTGTATGCGGGAAAAGAACGAAAAGCGAGTGCTGAAAATGTCGAGTTGACTTTTATGTTATCCGTTCTCGTTCCCTATCTGTTAACAACTGAGCTAAGCCCCTTGTTAGAAAAATCGGTTGACGGTCGTGTCATTAATACTTCTTCCTATATGCATCATTTTGCCAAGGTCAAGGATTTGGACTTTGGATTTGAGAAAGAATACAATCCAGGATTGGCCTATAATAATTCCAAACTTTACACTATTTGGATGACACGCTATCTAGCAAGAGATTTCTTTTTAAAAGGTTCAAATATCACTATTAATGCCTACCATCCAGGTCTTATCTCGACTAACTTGGGGAATAATTCTAGTGATGAAAAGACAAAAAAGTCTCTCTTCGGACGCCTGATGAAGTCTCTCTCGAAAGATCTAGATCAGGGAATCGAAACAGGCTATTATCTCACCTTATCAGAGGAAGTCAGGGGCTTGACTGGCTACTATTTTGATGAAAAGAAAGTCAAGTCTGTATCTGAAAAAGGCTACACATTTGAAAAAGCACAAGATTTAATCAATTACTGCAATGATAAAATTGAGTTGTTTAAACAGAAATATGCTCTGCTTAATTAGAAAAAAAATTCTCTTTCCATTTTGCTAGAAAGAGAACTACCAATTCAGGGATAAAGGAATTCGTGTCACGAGCGCCTGCAGTATTGAGCAAGACACTCTTTGGAGCAGCTAAAGCCTCTCCTGTCTTTTGGTCATAATAAACAGCCTGTCCATTGCATTCGCCGATAAAGACACGACGGCGTCCAAGAAAAAACATATTGACCTCTTTCTATTTCCTTTGTTATATTTTAAATTGGTTAGAAAGCAAGGGCGTTTCTACACCCTTACTTCTTACTGGTATTCTTAGTTACGGTAAAAATGACTATCTTTGTCACTTGGTGATTGGCCGATAGACAAGACTTCTTGGCTACCATCTGTACCTGTCAATTCATTTTGGACTCCCGTTGGAGTGTAGATAAGGCGAGCACCTTCTCCACCATCAACAAGTTGGATTCCTGCTGAGTAATAACCATTTTTTCCTCTACTCGACCCATCTCATAATTAAAGGTTCCTTTTGAACTTTGGATCGTTACAATTCCATCAGATGTAACTGTTGCAGTTGTCCCTGCATAATTTTCCCAAGTTCCCACAAATTTAGCGTAAGCTTCTTGTAACTTTTGCTTATCTTCCTTTTGTTCTTCTTGCGTCGTTTTAGCAGCTGACACACTACTTGCCTCAGACTTCTGCCCCTCTTTTTGACCTGCTTCTGTTTTACTTGCTGAAGCCGTCGTTACTTGAGTTGTTGTTTCCTTTTGGTTTGAAGCTGAAGTATTCTTGTCAGCATTTCCACCACAAGCAGCTAATGTAATAGCAGCTAACAAGGTCAGTACTGATAAACTTGTATAGCGCAATGTTTTGTTAGTCATAAAAATCTCCCTTGAAATATGGTCGTTTAAAGTGGTTGGCCCAGTTTCACTTATAATTTTGATGGCTAACTCATTGCTTTCAGTGTATCATTTATTTGCTTTTAATTCAACAGCTATCATATATCTAAAAAAGGCTAATCCAAGTAGGAATTAGCCCTTTTATTTCTAGTTTTGAGTTGCTCGTTTTTTAGTAGATAAACATGGCATCGCCAAAGCTAAAGAAACGGTATTTTTCATCGATAGCATGCTGGTAGGCTTCGAGGACCAATTCACGGCCTGCAAAGGCTGAGACAAGCATGACCAAGGTTGACTTCGGCAAATGGAAATTAGTTGAAAAAGCATCCACAACCTTCCAGTCATAGCCTGGCTTGATAAAGATATTGGTCCAGCCAGAATCGGCCTGGATTTGCCCATCAAACTTGCTTCCGATGGTCTCTAGCGTACGGATAGAAGTTGTCCCTACCGCAATGACACGGCCACCATTTTCCTTGACCTGACGCAAGGTCGAAGCGGCTTCCTCAGATAATTGGTAAAACTCTGAGTGCATTTCATGTTCATCCAGATTGTCCACTGAAACCGGTCTAAAGGTACCAAGACCAACGTGCAAGGTCAAGTAGACTAGGTGAACGCCTTTTTGCTGGATCTCTTCTAGTAGTTCTTTGGTAAAATGTAGGCCTGCAGTCGGAGCAGCGGCTGAGCCACTCTCCTTGGCATAGACGGTCTGGTACCGTTCACGGTCATCTAATTTTTCGTGAATATAAGGAGGCAAAGGCATTTCTCCAAGACTTTCAAGTACCTCTAGGAAAATCCCCTCATACTCAAAACGGACAATACGGCCCCCATGGGTTAATTCCTCGGTCACAACTGCGCTAAGTCGACCATCACCAAAGATAACACGGGTGCCGACCTTGAGACGTTTGGCAGGTTTTGCCAAGACTTCCCATTCGTCTCCAGCTGTATTTTTCAAAAGCAAGAGTTCAACATGGCCCCCTGTTTCTTCTTTTTGACCATGAAGTCGAGCTGGCAAGACACGGGTATCATTCATAACCAAGGCATCGCCAGGCTCTAGCATTTCGATAATGGAGTGAAAGTGGCGATCTTGAAATTCTCCAGTCTGGCGATTGACCATCAAGAGTTTAGAGGCATCGCGCTTTTCCAAAGGAGTCTGAGCAATCAATTCCTCCGGCAAGTGAAAATCAAAATCATTTGTATTTAATGTCGTCATTCTTCTTTTCTCTTCTCATTTATTCAAATTACTTATCAAAGCGAACTTCTTCAAGTAGGTACTCGATAAAGCGTTCACCCATCTTAGACAAGCTAGTTTTCTCATGCTGGATATAAACCAGTTCAATAGGATCATCAATATCAAGTGGAATCGAAACGATATTGTCTCCATTGAGGTTACTATTAAGGATACCAGTCGCGATGGTATAGCCGTCCAAACCAATCAAGAGATTGAACAAGGTCGCACGGTCACTAACAACGATGGATTTCTTGTGGTGTTCCTGAGACAAAATCTCCTCTGAGAAATAGAAGGAATTATGGGTACCTTGGTCATAGCTCAAATATGGGAAGTCTTCTAGATCTGCCAACTGCACCTTGTCTCTCTTAGCAAGAGGGTTGGTTTGCTGACAAAGATATGGGGTTGGGCTGTAAAGAGATGGTGGGCAACCAGATGGTTGTCGTCCAACATCTTCGAAAGAACGTCCCGGTTATAGCTATTTAAAAAGAGGACCCCTACTTCACTACGGAAGTTCTTGACATCATCGATAATCTCCCAAGTTCTCGTCTCACGCAAAAAAAGCTCGTACTTTTCCATATCGCTTTTCTTAAGCAAGGAAACAAAGGCATTAACTACGAAGGCATAGTGCTGCGAAGACACACTAAAAAGCTCGCGATGAGCGATTGGGTTCTTATAGCGTTCTTCTAGAAGTTGCGTTTGCTCGACAACCTGACGGGCATAGGATAGAAACTCCATCCCATCACGTGTAAGGGTAATTCCCTTAGGATTTCGGATAAAAATCTCAATTCCCATCTCATTTTCTAGGTCACGAACGGCATTTGATAGACTCGGTTGTGTAATAAAAAGTTGCTTGGCAGCCTCATTCATCGAACCAGTCTCTACGATTTTGATAATATAGTGTAATTGTTGAATTCTCATGTTTTTATTGTACCATACTTGACGCAATATAAAAAGAACCAGTCACTGAAAGCCAAGCTAGTCGCATAGCAGTCTTTTTTCAGCTCATAAAAAAGAGGTTGGAAGATTTCCAACCTCTTTATCTGTTCTAGCAGTTAAAACTAGCTGTCTTTTCTCCAAAAGATGGCTAATAAAATCATGGCGCCTAAAACTGATGGGACAATAGCCGTATCAGCTAAGATAGGGCCCCAAGTTCCAAAAAGCATTTGCCCCAGAAAGGCACCAATCCAGCCCAGAAACATTTTTCCGAAGCATCCCATCCGTTCTCCACGATTGGTGATAGCTCCTGCTAGTAGTCCGATCAAAAGCCCGACAAACATACTTCCAATCATAGTTTCTCCTTAAATTGCCCAATCTCCATTGCGGAAGAGTGGTACGCGTGTTCCATCCTCACGGATACCATCGATATCCATTTGGTTCGAACCAATCATAAAGTCAACGTGAACATCTGAACGATTAAGTCCTGCAGCTTCAAGTTCTTCTTCGCTCATCTCAGCTCCACCAACAACGCTTGTTGCATAGGCTGCACCAATAGCCAAGTGGTTTGAAGCATTTTCGTCAAAAAGGGTGTTAAAGAAGGTAATCCCTGACTGAGAAATTGGACTTGGATCTGGTACCAAGGCACACTCACCCAAGGCACGCGCACCAGCATTCTTAAAGACGAGGTCCTTCATTACTTGATCACCCTTTTCAGCTGTGATATCAACGATTTGACCATTTTCAAAAGTCACTTTGATACCTTCGATAATATTTCCATTGTAGCTAAGAGGTTTTGTAGACGTTACATAACCATCTGCGCGACGGAAGTCAGGGGCTGTAAAGACCTCTTCTGTTGGCATATTTGGCAAGAAACCTTCGCCTTGAGCATTGATCGCTCCGGCAGATTCCCAAACGTGGTTCTTAGGCAAGCCAAGTGTCAAGTCTGTTCCAGGAGCAGTGTAGTGAAGGACTGAGAATTGCTCTTTGTTAAGCATCTCTGCCTTGTTCTTCAAGATAGCTGCATGTTCTTCCCAAGCCTTAACTGGATCTTCTTCGTAGACACGGCAAGTTTTGAAGATTTGGTCCCAAAGGAGATCTACTGCTTCTTCGTCACTCGCAGCATTTGGAAAGACTTTCTTAGCCCACTCGAGTCCAGCTGCAGCTGCTACAGTCCAGCTAACCTTATTAGATTGAGTTGCGATACGCATTGGCTTCATAGCAATTCCCATAGCTTTAGCAGAAGCTGAAAGCTTTTCAGCGTCCACTCCGTTCAAGGCACCTGGGTCAGAAGAACGGACACCGAGACGACTTGCTTTATTTTCAAGGAGATAGTTCATCTCAGCGATCTTGTATTCTGGTACATTGTCCAAACGCTCTAGTGGCGCGTGAAGGAATTTCTCACGATTTACAAAGTCATCTGCCCATTGAACGATAACCTCATGTGCACCAAGTGCATAAGCTTCTTTGACGATTAAATGCGCCAACTCGCGTTGCTCCACATCAATAGAGAGAGCCAAGGTATGACCCGGTTGCACGTTTACACCGTTTGCAACTAATAACAGCATATTTTTCTAGATTTTCTTTAAAATTTGGTAAAACCATTCTGTTTTTCTCTTTTCTATGATTTTTAATAATTCTTTTGGAATATTTTCCAAAATTTGAAAGCAAAAAGGGCAAAAATAACCCCTTTTTCACAAAACAATAATGAAAACAGTGTATAATGATTAGTCTTCTCTCTTCTTGCCTAATCCATATCCACCAGCAAAACCAGTAAACAATCCTCCAACACTATAAATAAGTTTTTCTAAAACATCTGGCTTATCTTTTAAAATTACAACCAGTATTATAAAAACAATTGAAACAATTATTGCTAAAAGCTAGAATAAAAATATTTAGAATGCTTTTTCTCTTCAAAAGCTAACGTCATATTTTTTCAGCTTTCATCTAAAGTATCTTGTAATATGTTCGGTTGTAATTTTATCTGAAAAAAATCAGTCCCAGAAGATATTTGACTTAATGTAGCCATCACTTGACTCATTTCAATCAGCTCATGTTCTTTAGATTCAGAATCTATAATATCAACATCATGATCTTTCTGTAACTCATTAGTTGTCATGTACTAACTCCTTTTTAATTTTGTTGTATGACTCCATATAATGGACGGTCTTATCATAACGTTGATTTTTTTAACAATCTGTCATTCAATTGTACTCTTAAAATTTTTCTTTAATAGCAAGGGAATCTTATTTAACTCTTTATTAAAATTTCTACAGACATTTTCATTAAAAATCAGTTATAATAAAAGATTTTTATTATTTTTCTATATGTATCTATATCATTATTATTTTTCTCGGTAATATCAATTAATGCTTCTAATTTTTGATAATTTATTTGCTTACTCATTCGTTATCTCCTTTACATATAACTATTCGTTATTTATATAAAAATAACTTTATTGCATTAAAAACTAAAGTAGATAAAATTAAACTAACAAAAAGTACTTATATGATATACTTTCTCTCTACTACTTTTGAATATCATTCGTAATTACAGAACATCTAATCCCTAATAAAGATTGTATCAAAAAGATAGGTTTATGTAAATCGATAATACAATATCTATAATTTTCATTATATTCTACTCTAATATTTATCCATATAGTAGCCTACTTCTTAAAACAAATCATCAAACAGACTCAACTGATTGTCCTCTGGCATATTTCCGAGAATGCCCATTTCATCCATCTTTTCAACCAAGGTTGATGAGAGTCCACCACGCTTGCGGAGTTCTGTTTTAGAGAGGAATTCTCCCTCTTGACGAGCACGAACCAGTTGCTTGGCAACGTTCTCTCCCAGACCATCCATAGCGACAAAAGGTGGGATGAGGGTATCTCCATCGATGATGAATTCAGTTGCATCACTGCGATAGAGGTCCAATTTGCCGAACTTAAAGCCACGTTCCCACATCTCATTGACGATTTCAAGTGTTGTGTAGAGGTCAATTTCTACGTTGGAAGCTTCATTGTTCTTACGTTTCAGCAATTTCTTGCATCTTACGTTTGATAGCATCCAAACCTGCACCCATAGTCTTGATATCAAAGGCCTTGGCACGGATGGAGAAGTAAGCACAATAATAATAAATCGGGTGGTGAACCTTGAAGTAGGCTACACGAAGGGCCATCATAACGTAGGCTGCCGCATGGGCTTTAGGGAACATGTACTTGATTTTTCCACAAGATTCGATATACCACTCAGGCACATTATTGGCCTTCATAGCTTCGATATAACCATTGCGCTCTTCTTCAGAGATTTTGAGCCACAAGCCCTTACGCACTCGCTCCATGATGGTAAAGGCCATCTTTGGATCTAGACCAGCGTGCATGAGGTAAACCATGATGTCATCCCGACATCCGATAACGGTTGAAAGGTCCGCAATCCCTGCCTTAATCAAGTCCTGAGCATTTCCCAACCAAACGTCTGTACCGTGAGACAGCCCAGAAAGTTGAAGCAACTCCGCAAAGGTCGTCGGATGGGTTTCATCCACCATGCCTCGAACAAAGTTAGTTCCAAATTCTGGAATACCAAGCATACCAGTTGAAGTCCCGATTTGCTCGGGTGTCACTCCCAGGATATCTGTACCCAAAAAGAGGGCCATGACACCAGGATCATCCATAGGAATATCATTTGGATCAATGCCTGACAAGTCCTGGAGTTTGCGAATCATAGTCGGATCATCATGACCAAGGACATCGAGCTTGAGGACGTTCTCATCGATATCGTGGAAGTTAAAGTGAGTGGTCTGCCATTCAGCAGTTACATCATCTGCAGGATACTGGACTGGAGTAAAGTCATAGACGTCCATATAGTTTGGAATAACAACGATTCCTCCTGGGTGCTGACCAGTCGTCCGTTTGACTCCAGCAGCTCCTTGAGCAAGACGCTCCACTTCAGCCTCACGGTAGAATTTGCCATAGTCACGCTCGTAACCCTTGACAAATCCATAGGCTGTTTTAGCAGCCACCGTACCAACCGTTCCTGCACGGAAGGCATACTCTTCCCCAAAGATATCACGAACATCCAAGTGGGCGCTCGGTTGGTCTTCACCTGAGAAGTTCAAATCGATATCAGGTACCTTATCCCCATCAAAACCAAGGAAGGTCTCGAAAGGAATGTCCTGTCCATTCTTGCTGAGCTTGTGCCCACAGTTTGGACAGTCTTTATTGGGCATATCAAATCCTGAACCGTAAGAACCATCTGTGATAAACTCACTATATTTACACTGCCCACAGACATAGTGAGGAGAGAGAGGATTAACCTCCGTAATCCCAATCATGGTCGCAACAAAACTGGAGCCAACAGACCCACGGGAACCAACCAAGTAGCCTCGTTCGTTGGAACGATGCACTAACATCTGTGAAGCCAGATAAATCACGGCAAAGCCATTCCCCAAGATAGAGGTTAGTTCCTTTTCAATCCGTAAATCAACGATATCAGGGAGTGGATTTCCATAGATTTCAAAAGCTTTTTTATAGGTTAACTCGGCGACCGTTTCCTCGGCTTGTTCAATGAAAGGTGTATACAAGTCACCTTTAACGACCTCAACAGGCTCGAAGATTTCTGCCAAGGCATTGGTATTTTCAATGACAATCTTGTGAGCCAAGTCTTCCCCTAGAAAGGCAAATTCATCCAACATTTCATTGGTCGTTCTAAAGTGTGCCTTGGGTAGCGGAGCTGGTTGGGCAGCTTCTCCATGACCGATCGTTCGGTTAATCATGGCTCCCTGACCTAGACTACGGACGATGATTTCTCGATAAATTTCATCCTCAGGTTCGATATAGTGGACATTTCCTGTCGCAAGAACGGGCTTACCGAGACGCTCTCCGACCTCAATCAAGTTCTTGATGATGGTTTGGAGTTTCTCCATGTCCTTGACCTGCTCTTGGCAATCAGAGGTGCATAAATAGCCGGAGGCATGACCTCGATAAAGTCGTAGTATTTAGCTACTTCGACTGCCGCATCTACACCTTGTGATACGACTGCATCAAAGACTTCCCCTTCCGTACAGGCTGAACCTAAGATCAAACCTTCTCGATGGGCATCCAGCACCGTACGTGGAATCCGCGGAACTCCCTCAAAATACTGGGTATTTGAGAGAGAAACTAGTTTAAAGATATTTTTCAAGCCCACCTGATTTTTCACATAGATGGTCGCATGCTTGACTCGGGCTTTTTTATAAGAGTCTGGACTGATTAAATCAAGATTTAATCGTGCTAAGTCTGTCACACCGTGTTTTTCTGCTACTTCTTTGATAAAGATAAAGAGCAGACGGCCAGTTGCTTCCGCATCATAGTTGGCCATATGGTGGTGTTCTAGAGCTACACCAAAACGTTTAGTCAAGGGTCCCAAACCATGTCGCTTGTACTCTGGATAGAGATTTCTAGCGAACTCTAGCGTATCGATGACAGGTTGAGTAATTTTTGGAAGACCGTGACGCTCATAATTGGCATTCATAAAGCCAACGTCAAAGCTTGCATTATGGGCTACAAGAACTGTATCTTTACAGAATTCTTGGAATTCTTTCAGAACTTGAATTAAGGGTTTAGCGTTTTTTACATGATCATCAGTAATCCCTGTCAATTCAGTAGTAAAAGCTGATAAGGGGTGCCCAGGATTGATAAATTCATCAAACTCAGCGATGATATTACCCTTATACATCTTGGAAGCGGCCACCTGAATCAAGTCATTATAGATAGCTGACAGACCTGTCGTTTCCACGTCAAAGACTACATAGGTAGCTTCAGACAAATTCATCTCAACTTCGTTGTAGACGATAGGAACACGATCCTCAACGATATTTGCTTCCATTCCATAAATGAGCTGAATACCAGCTTTCTTGGCAACCTTATAGCCGTGAGGAAAGGACTGAACATTTCCATGGTCTGTGATTGCCACTGCTTTGTGGCCCCATTTGGCTGCTGTTCCAACGATTTCCTCAACCTCAGGAAGAGCATCCATAGTCGACATATTGGTATGGGCATGAAACTCAACGCGACGCTCACCTTCTGGCATCAAGTCCTTACGCTCATAGTGGACTACTTCCTGCACATCTTGCACATTCATGGTCAAATCTCGTGTGAAATTATTGACCTCGACATTTCCACGAACACGGAGCCATGAATTTCTTGATGATATCAAACTTCTGAGCTTCCTCTTCATTTTTGACCCATTTTTGCATAGAGAAACTAGACGTATAGTCAGTCATCTTGAAATTAATCAAGACACGTCCTGTTCTCGTCACCTTATGCTCCACATCAAAGACAACCCCTTCAAAAACCAATCGATTTTCTTCGGTATTGACCTCAATCATTGGAGTTATCTCTGCCTTGTCGAGCTTAGGCTTGGCAGCTGCCTTCTTGGCTTGGAAATCAAAGACAGGTTTGTCCTCAACTGGAGGAGGCGGTGCCATCTGTTCTAACTGTTCCATAGCTCGAAGGGTCTCATCATTGGCAGCCTGAACAATCATTTGATTCTCTGTACGGAAGGCTTCTTGTTCTTCCTTGGTCAAATCTTCATTTTTCTCTAAGAGACACGTAAACTTAGGAAATCCAAAGAGCTCAAGTTGTTTGCTAAGATTAGGCAGGTGATTTTTCCTGAAATGCTCTGTATCTGCTGCTTCAGAAGCCTCAATAATTAATTGATCATCTTCAAATCGGACTTGAAAATTCTGATACATGGTCCGAAATCCTTGACTAGAACAAGGTCCATCTGAAAAAGACTCCCTATAGTAGGCCTGTAAAAGCTCTCTTGAAAAAACTTGACTTCGAGTTTTAATCTCAAAACTAGCCTGATTTCCAGTCTTTGAAAATTCTTCTTTCAGGCCCTTTTTCAATTCCAGAAAAACCTCAAATGGTAGAATATTCTCAAATACAAAATGAAACTCCCAGATTTTACTGCGCTTATGTACAATAACTTGTTCAATTTCAGCTTGGGAGAAGGCCTCATGATTTCTTATCTCAGCGGGGATTCCCAACTGATTCATTAAAATTTCAAAAGTGGTTGACATCCATTTTCCTCACAATATACTCCTTCTATTTTACCATATTTGAGGTACTTTTTCCTATTTCTACTAAACAGAAAAAGAAGCCACAAAGTGACTTCTTTTATAGTGACGACAAATTAGTCTTCACCTTTATTTTTCTTAATGATTTCTTCTTGTACTGACTTAGGTACATCTTCGTAGTGGTCAAATACCATCATGAATGTACCACGTCCTTGAGATGCAGAACGAAGAACTGTTGCGTAACCGAACATTTCAGCAAGTGGAACGTAAGCACGAACGATTTGGCTGTTACCGTGTGCTTCCATACCATCTACACGTCCACGACGAGCAGTTACGTGACCCATAACATCACCAAGGTTTTCTTCTGGAACAGTGATTGTTACAAGCATCATTGGCTCAAGGATAGCTGGTTGTGCTGATTTAGCAGCTTCTTTAAGGGCAAGAGAAGCCGCGATCTTGAAGGCAGTTTCAGATGAGTCGACATCGTGGTATGAACCATCGTAAAGCTTAGCTTTAACGTCAACCATTGGGTAACCTGCAAGAACACCGTTAGCCATAGATTCTACCAAACCTTTTTCAACCGCTGGGATAAATTCACGAGGAACCACACCACCGACGATTGCGTTTTCGAATTCGAATCCTTTTCCTTCTTCGTTTGGAGTAAATTCAATCCATACATCACCGAACTGACCTTTACCACCAGACTGACGTTTGAAGAATCCACGTGCTTGAGTAGAAGCGCGGAATGTTTCACGGTAAGATACTTGAGGAGCACCTACGTTCGCTTCAACTTTAAACTCACGACGCATACGGTCAACAAGGACATCAAGGTGAAGCTCACCCATACCAGAGATAACTGTTTCACCAGTTTCAACGTTAGTTTCAACGCGGAATGTTGGATCTTCTTCAGCCAATTTTTGAAGGGCGATACCCATCTTGTCTTGGTCTGCTTTAGATTTTGGTTCAACCATCAATTGGATAACTGGTTCTGGAACGTTGATTGACTCAAGAATGATTTTGGCTTTTTCATCTGTCAATGAGTCACCAGTTGTAGTGTCTTTCAAACCAACGGCAGCAGCGATATCACCTGAGTAAACAGTATCGATTTCTTGACGGCTGTTAGCGTGCATTTGAAGGATACGTCCGATACGTTCACGTTTACCTTTAGATGTGTTCAATACGTATGAACCTGATTGAAGAACACCTGAGTAAACACGGAAGAATGTCAAACGACCTACGAATGGGTCAGTCATGATCTTGAAGGCAAGAGCTGAAAATGGCTCTTCATCAGATGCTGGACGAGTTTCTTCTTCTTCAGTATCTGGGTTGATACCTTTGATCGCTGGGATATCAAGTGGGCTTGGAAGGTAGTCGATAACCGCATCAAGCATCAATTGAACACCTTTGTTCTTGAAGGCTGAACCACACAATACTGGGAAGAATTCAACGTTGATAGTCGCTTTACGGATACCAGCTTTTAATTCTTCGTTAGTGATTTCTTCACCTTCGAGGTATTTCATCATCAATTCTTCGTCAGTTTCAGCAACTGCTTCAACCAATTTTTCACGATATTCTTGTGCTTGGTCAAGGTATTCAGCTGGAATATCTTCTTCAAGGATATCTGTACCAAGGTCGTTAGTATAGATTTCAGCTTTCATCTTGATCAAGTCGATGATTCCACGGAAGTCATCTTCAGCACCGATTGGCAATTGAATTGGGTGTGCATTTGCTTGAAGACGGTCATGAAGTGTGCTTACTGAGTAAAGGAAGTCAGCACCGATTTTGTCCATTTTGTTGGCAAATACGATACGTGGAACTCCGTATTCAGTTGCTTGACGCCAAACGGTTTCAGTTTGAGGCTCAACACCTGATTGTGAGTCAAGAACTGTAACCGCACCGTCCAATACACGAAGAGAACGTTGTACTTCGATTGTGAAGTCCACGTGTCCTGGTGTGTCGATGATGTTTACGCGGTGGTTGTTCCATTGAGCTGTTGTCGCAGCAGATGTGATAGTGATACCACGTTCTTGCTCTTGCTCCATCCAGTCCATTTGTGACGCACCTTCGTGAGTTTCACCGATTTTGTGGATTTTACCAGTGTAGTAAAGGATACGCTCAGTTGTAGTTGTTTTACCGGCATCGACGTGAGCCATGATACCGATATTACGAGTTTTTTCAAGTGAAAATTCGCGTGCCATGAGGTTTTTTTCTCCTATTTTTTTAATTTCTAATCTGTTTCTAACACTCTTTCAATAAAAACGGATAGGCAGGACCCACCCGTTCTCAATGTTTTCATGTTATAGTTGGTTTCAACTTGTGAGATGTTAAGTTGAATTGAACTCGGGCTAAAGTTAGTTAGCCGATTTGAGCCGGAACGGGATGCTGTGTGAAAAAGATAAACTTCCTTGTATTCGTCGAATACTGCGTCAGTTTCCTATTTTCACCTTGCATCCTTACCGTTCCTAGCATCATTTTCTTACCAACGGAAGTGTGCGAAGGCACGGTTAGCTTCAGCCATACGGTGAGTGTCTTCACGTTTCTTAACTGCTGCACCAGTGTTGTTAGCAGCATCCATGATTTCTTTAGCAAGGCGGTCAACCATTGTGTGCTCACCACGAAGACGAGCGATTGTTACCAACCAACGAAGTCCAAGTGTTGTACGACGTTCTGGACGAACTTCAACTGGGACTTGGTAGTTAGATCCACCAACACGACGTGCACGTACTTCAAGTACAGGCATGATGTTTTCCATAGCTGTTTCAAATACTTCAAGTGCATCGTTACCAGTAGCTTCTTTGATTTGTTCAAAAGCACCGTAAACGATTGAAGCAGCTGTACCACGTTTACCGTCAAGCATAACGCGGTTGATAAGACGAGTAACTAATTGTGAATTGTAAAGCGGATCTGGCAATACGTCACGTTTTGGAGCTCTATTTTTACGACTCATTTCTCTTTATCCCCTTTCCTTATGCTTTTTTCGGACGTTTAGTACCGTATTTAGAACGGCCTTGTTTACGATCGTTAACACCTGCAGTATCAAGTGCACCACGGACGATATGGTAACGTACCCCTGGAAGGTCTTTTACACGTCCACCGCGAAGAAGCACCACGCTGTGCTCTTGCAAGTTGTGTCCGATACCTGGGATGTAAGCAGTAACTTCGATAAGGTTGCTCAAACGTACACGAGCAAATTTACGAAGGGCTGAGTTAGGTTTTTTAGGTGTCATAGTTCCAACACGAGTTGCAACACCACGTTTTTGTGGTGAAGAAACGTTTGTTTGAACTTTTTTATGACTGTTGTAACCAACGTTCAAAGCTGGTGATTTAGATTTTTCTACTTTTGATTTACGCGGTTTGCGAACCAATTGGTTAATTGTAGGCATCTACATTCTCCTGTGTTTTTTTATTTTTGGTGATGATACACTTGGTGACAGCTATCATCTGTGTGTACTTTTGCAACATTTGTCAGCACGTCCCTGTACACTCTTGAGAGACCAAAAGTAAAAAGTACCGTCTAACATTGTACCACTTTTTTTCTATTTTTGTCAATATATTTCTTCTTATTTTTTGACTTCTTGGATCATAAATCTATCTGAAAACGCTCACCTACCAGATAGGTTCTCCAATCGACCACATAGACAAAGCTTCTTGTAATTGTCGACAAAATGATGTTTAATAGATTTGTAAGCAAGAGATCTCTATTACAACTTTATAAAGGAGAAATTATGAAAGTCAGACTTGACATTGATGCACAACATACTGAAGAACAAATCATAATCGAAGCGCCAACCTTATCCACTCGAGTTCAAAAAGTTCAGGACTTTGTACAATCCCTAGATCAAAAGGAGACCATCAAAGGAAAATTTCAAGACCAGGTCTACTTGATTCAGATTAGCAAAATCCAGCGAATTTACATTGAAAATCGTAAAGTTTTGGCTGAAACGGATAGTCGAACCTACGCTCTCGACATTCGTCTTTACCAAGCAAGTGAAATTCTACCTGCTTCCTTTATCCAAATTTCCCAATCGGAAATTGTCAACATTGATGCTATTAGTCATCTAAAACTAACCTCTAACGGCTTGATTGAAATCTATTTAAAAAACGAAAGTTTCACCTACTCATCTCGCCGTTACCTCAAAACTATTAAGGAGAAATTAGAACTATGAAAAAACAAGTATTTCACGATGCCACAACTGGTATCCTCATCGGCCTCGTCCTATCTATTATCTTTTCACTCATTTATTCCCCAAATAACTACGCGCCACTTAGTCCAGAGTCAGCGATTGGTCAATTCATGAGCAGTCATCAGGTTCACGGTGCTCTAGTTTTACTCTACTGTACACTTATCTGGTCAGCTATTGGAGTCCTCTTTAGTTTTGGTAGCCGTCTATTCGCTCAAGATTGGAGCCTTCTTCGTGCGACTGTCACTCACTTCTTCCTTATGTTGCTAGGTTTTGTACCTTTAGCAATCCTAGCAGGCTGGTTCCCTCTTCACTGGACTTTCATCCTTCAGCTCATCCCAGAGTTTGCCATCGTCTACCTCATCATCTGGGTTGTTCTCTACAAGAGAGAATCTAAAAAGGTTGCCCACATCAACCAACTATTAGCTCAGAAAAAATAAGGCCTAAAAACCCACTCCTTTTTGCGAGTGGGTTTTTGCTTATAATTTTTGCTTCCATTCTAACAAGAGGTTCATGGCTTGCATCGGTGTCATATTGTAAACATCTACTTCAGCCAATTCTGCTAAGATAGAATTTTCTTCTTTTTCATCAAAGAGAGACATTTGCTCATTGACAACATTCCTTTGATTGATAGAAATTGGATTTTCCTGACCTTGGCTCTCTAGTTGAGTTAGAATCGCATCCGCTCTTTTTAGCAAGTCTGCTGGCAATCCTGCAATCTTAGCTACATGGATACCGTATGATTTGTCAGCTGGTCCTGGTTCTATTTTGTGAAGGAAAGTAACCTGACCATTTTGTTCCAGCGTAGCCACGTGAACATTTACTAGATGTTCAAGACTAGTTTCCAGACTGGTTAATTCATGGTAATGCGTTGCAAAGAGAGTCTTGGCACCAATATGCTCATGGATATACTCGATAATAGACTGGGCTAGAGCCATACCATCATAAGTTGCGGTTCCTCGACCAAGCTCATCAAAAAGAATCAATGAATACTTTGTCGCATGACTAATAGCATTATTAGCTTCCATCATCTCTACCATAAAGGTGGATTGGCCTGAAACCAAGTCATCAGCTGCACCAATACGAGTGAAGATCGCATCAAAGATTGGCAAACAAGCACTCTCAGCTGGGACATAAGAACCCATCTGGGACATAATTGCTGTTATCGCCAACTGGCGCATATAAGTTGACTTACCGCTCATGTTAGGTCCTGTAATCAGCTGGATGCTGGTAGCTTCATCCATTTGGATACTGTTCGGAATATAGGTCTGCGCTCCCATAACCTTTTCAACAACAGCGTGACGACCATTTTGGATAGCAATTCTAGAATCTTGTCCAAACTCTGGTCGAATCAGGTGCTGTTTTTCTGCAACCACTGCCAAGCCTTGCAAGACATCGACAGTGGCGATTCCTTGAGCCAGAGCCTGTAGACGTTGGATATACTTGCCAACCTCCTCACGAATCCGCATAAAAATTTCGTACTCTAGGTTTGCTGATTTCTCACGTGCCTCTAGCATTTCTCCCTCGATACGCGCCAATTCCTCTGTCCCAAAACGTTCAGAGTTTTTTTAGCGTAGCCTTTCGGAAAAAAATGGGCTGGAACATTGCCGAGCTGCGAGTTGGTCACATGGAAATAGTAGCCGTCTTTTTTTATTATAGTCAATTTTGAGAGTATTGATACCAGAGTTTTTCTCTTTCCTTGGCCTCGATCTCAGCAATCCAGCTGGTCCCTTCTCTCAGCACACGACGGTATTTATCCAAGGTCTCATCAAATCCCGTTCGGATAATACCACCTTCGGTAATCACGTGGGGAGCCTCAGGGGCAATAGCTGCACTTATCAGGCTTTCCAACTCTGGGATAGCATCTAGTTGTTCAATCAGATAAGCTAGAGCTGGTTGCTCCATTCCTTCTAAAATGGCGCGAATTCGAGGAACACTTCCCAAGGTAGTTGCTAATTGCAAGAGGTCTTTAGGGTTACTTTTTCCCAAAAGACACTCGACTGGCCAGACGCTCGATATCGTAGACTCCCTTGAGGCTTTCTGTCAAATCACTGCGCTCAAAGAAATAGTCTAGGAAAAATCTGAACAACCTCCTGACGTTCAAGGATACGGTCCTTATCAATCAAAGGGCGTTGAATCCAAGAACGTAGAAGACGCATACCCATAGCAGTCTTAGTTTCGTCTAGCAACCAGAACAGACTACCTTGTTTCTTGCCTGAGCGAGCATTTTCAACCAAATCAAGACTAGCCTTGGTCGCAAAATCCATCTGCAAGAAATCTTTGATTTCATAACGAATAACAGGTTTTAAGTGATTCAACTCTCTCATCTGCGTCCGATGAACATACTGAAGAAGTTTCCCACTAGCTGCTCCTTCAACAGTTGCCAATCTTGAATCCAACAGATGAACGTCTTCGTATGTTTCTTGTTCATAGGAAAGCACTAGATTCATTTGACAACTGAGAATCTGTTCTTCCACTTCAGACAATTCGTAGCCAATCACCACTTCTCTGGCCTTGAGGTTACGGATTTCACCACAGACTAGAGAGAAATCTGATAAGCCTGTCACATAAAAATCACCTGTAACTAGGTCCATATAGGCTAGACCATATCGAGACTCATCACGGTCAATAGCTACCAAAAAGTTATTTTGGCTATCTGGCTTACTACTATCAACCACTGTCCCTGGTGTAATGACTTGGACGACCTCACGCTTAACGACACCAACAGCTTGCTTAGGATCTTCCATCTGCTCGGCGATGGCAACCTTGTAGCCACGCTCAACGAGGACATCTATGTACTGTTGGGCAGAATGATAGGGTACACCTGCCATAGGAATTGGATTTTCAGCATTTTTATTGCGACTGGTCAACGAGATCTCTAGAATCTGAGCGGCATTGACGGCATCTTCATAAAACAACTCATAAAAATCACCCATTCGAAAGAGCAAAAAGGCATCTGGATATTGTTTTTTGATGTCCACATACTGTTGCATCCCAGGTGATAATTTTTCAGTAGTCATTTACTCTCTCCTTGTAAAAATAGTCTTGAGAGAAGCTCTCAAGACCTTATCTATCTTCCATTAACTCTAGCAAGCGTTCTTCCATGACTTTAGCTGCATGTTGATCTTTACAGATAACCAACAAGGTATTCGCTCCAGCAACTGTACCTAAGATCCTACCATCTTTATTTGAATCTACTACATTTGCTAATACCGCAGCTTCTCCAAGCTTTGTATGGAAAACTAAAGTAAATTCAGCTCTCGCTACACCTTCAAGATGATGTGAAAGGAATTCAACCAAGTCAATTTTGTCTGTCTCATTGGCCAAGACATAGTAGACCATGTCATTTTTCTTAACTTTGGTCAAGCCGATTTCTCGTAAATCTCGTGATAAGGTTGTTTGGGTTACAAAGACATTCTGAGCCTCTAAACGATCTTGAATTTCCTTTTGAGTCCCTAGTTTTTCTTCCGTAATCATCTGCTTAATCAGCGAATGACGATCTTTTTTTCTCATAACATCCTCTCAAATGAATATTTATTTACATTTTGCATTTATTTAGCAAGAACATTATACCAAAAAAACTGCATATTTCAAAAAAATTTTCGTCTTTCCTTAAATTTGTGATAGAATAGTAGAAAAGCCCAAAAGGAGCCTAAAATGAATACAAAAGAATTGATTGCTAGTGAATTAGCTGGCGTCATCGATAGCCTAGATCAAGAGGCTATTTTAAATTTACTAGAAACACCTAAAAATTCAGATATGGGAGATATCGCCTTCCCTGCCTTCTCATTGGCAAAGGTTGAACGTAAAGCTCCTCAAATGATTGCAGCTGACATCGCTGAAAAGATCAATAGTCAAGCCTTTGAAAAAGTGGTAGCGACAGGTCCTTACGTCAACTTCTTCCTCGATAAGGCTGCTATTTCTGGTCAAGTACTACAAGACGTTATCACTGAAAAAGAGAACTACGCTGACCAAGAGATTGGTAAGCAAGAAAATGTTGTTATCGACATGTCTAGTCCTAATATTGCTAAACCATTTTCGATTGGACACCTTCGTTCAACAGTTATCGGAGATAGCTTGTCACATATCTTCCAAAAAATCGGCTATAAAACTGTCAAAGTCAACCACTTGGGAGACTGGGGCAAACAGTTTGGGATGTTGATTGTTGCCTACAAAAAATGGGGTAACGAGGAAGCTGTCAAAGCTCATCCAATCGATGAACTCCTCAAGCTCTATGTCCGCATCAATGCTGAAGCTAAGAATGATCCAAGTTTGGATGAAGAAGCACGCGAATGGTTCCGCAAGCTTGAAAACGGAGATGAGGAAGCTCTCGCTCTTTGGCAATGGTTCCGCGATGAAAGCTTGGTAGAATTTAACCGTCTTTACAATGAGCTACAAGTTGAATTCGACAGCTATAACGGGGAAGCCTTCTACAATGATAAATGGATCTTGTTGTCGACATCCTTGCTGAAAAAGGATTGCTTGTCGAGTCAGAAGGTGCCCAAGTTGTCAATCTTGAAAAGTATGGTATTGAGCATCCAGCCTTAATCAAGAAATCTGACGGTGCAACCCTCTATATCACACGTGACTTGGCCGCTGCCCTTTACCGTAAAAATGAGTACCAATTTGCCAAATCTATCTATGTCGTTGGTCAAGAACAATCTGCTCACTTCAAACAACTCAAGGCTGTCTTGCAAGAAATGGGTTATGATTGGAGCCAAGACATTGTCCATGTTCCGTTTGGCTTGGTTACAAAAGAAGGGAAAAAACTTTCTACTCGTAAAGGGAATGTTATCTTGCTAGAGCCTACTGTCGCAGAAGCCATCAGCCGTGCGAAAGCGCAGATCGAAGCTAAAAATCCGGAACTTGAGAACAAAGATCAGGTTGCTCATGCCGTTGGAGTTGGAGCTATCAAATTCTACGACCTTAAAACCGACCGTACAAATGGATATGACTTCGACCTTGAAGCTATGGTATCCTTCGAAGGGGAGACCGGCCCTTATGTTCAATACGCCTACGCTCGTATCCAATCGATCTTGCGTAAAGCTGATTTCAAACCTGAAGCAGGTGCCAACTATAGCTTGAACGATGCTGAAAGCTGGGAAATTATCAAGCTAATTCAAGATTTCCCACGTATCATTAAACGTGCAGCTGACAACTACGAACCTTCTATCATCGCTAAATTTGCGATTAGTTTAGCGCAAGCCTTTAACAAATACTATGCCCACACTCGTATCTTAGATGAAAGTCCAGAACGTGACAGCCGCCTAGCCCTTAGCTACGCAACAGCAGTCGTCCTCAAAGAAGCCCTTCGTTTACTGGGTGTAGAGGCACCAGAGAAGATGTGATTCGCCAAAGTTACTTGATTGCAAGCAATCTAAGTAACTAAGGCACAAGCCTATACGAATTGCTTTATACTATCATCATTCGAAAGGCGAAGACTCTTCGCTTTTCTCTTACCAGCTACTTCTTTATCACTTAGGGAGAATTTTTATGAGCCAGTATGCTTATATTCTAGTTGTTCTCAGTCTTGTTTTTCTATTTCTTGTCAATAAATATGAAAAAGAGAAACTTCAAAGACTGCTTCAAGACCAACTATTGAAAGATCAAGATTTTCGTGCAACTATCACAGAGAAAATCCAATCGACGGAAAACATCAATGATGTCATTGATTACATCAACAAAGGTTACCGTTTAGGAATTCCAATTGCAAAAGAAATCGTTGACGAAATTCACAAATAATAAAAAGACTCGAGATGAAAAGATTCTCGAGTCTTTTTATTTATTTCTGACAGCTAAGATTCCTACCAGGATAACAATCCCTAAGGATACCATGGTTCCAACTGGTGCTACATTTTCATCAAAAATTTTCTCAGAGAACAGTAGCAGAGCAATCGCTAATAGTAGCAAAGCACTGCATAGCATAATATCCTTGAAGCTTGGTTTGCGTTTTATATACTTTAAAAATGATCTCTGTAATTTACTCATTTGAACTGTTCTCTTTTGAAATAATTCTACGATCCATGGGATAAAAATCTAGCCCAGCAACTCTATCCTCTTACAAGGATTCAAGTTCATAAAGCTCTGCAATAATTCCTGCAACCTTTTTAATATCTCCCAGCATTCCACGCATTTCAAAATCAGCTAAAACAGGAAATCCAAAGCGTTGGCTGTATTGTTTAGCCGTTAAACAGTATTGGTTGTTAAAGTTACGATTGCCTGATCCTACAACACCAAAACATTTGCTGGCATTAGCTCCAAAAGCGATAAAGTCACCTACTGGAGTGGTCAAAATCTCCACATCACCATTGTCAACACCATTGCCACCCTCTAGATAGGTAGGTAGAAAAGTGACAAAAGCATTCGACATTTCATAGAATCCTTGACCTTCCTTAACCAGCTCTTTGATATCAATCTTTTCAATCTCAATGTTTTTATACTGCTCTAAAAGATAGGTTTTCAGGCGTGTCACGAAACTTTCTGTATTGCCACTTAAACTGATATAAACTAATGAAATTTTTTTCATATCTTCCTCATTCTTTGCTTTATCCAATAAAAATAACTACCAAGATTGTATCTTGATAGTTATTGTTTGTCAACTTTTAAACGACTTCTTCCACTTCTGTTTCTTCAAGCAAATCCTTTTGTTGACGCCAGATTTTATAGAAAACAAGAGCTAAGAATATTACATTCATGACAATTCCAACGACAGCTGCACCTTTAGCACCAATCTCTGCGCTCATACGAATCGTTGGATCTGTAAAGAGAACAAGCGCATCTTGAACTCCCATAAAGTTGTAGATAGACCCAATAATGGCAACCAAAAGGTAACCGACATAAGTATAATTAGCCAATTGGACATTTTGACGTACAAGGAATACCAAAGCAACAATCACAAGAATGACTGATACAACAACCAACAGAATATTGAAAATCGAATGGGAATGTTCCGATACTTTAATAGTGTAAGCAATGAGGTCCTTAGCATAAGTTGCCTCTACGCCCGACCCCTCAAGACCATTCATACTTTCTGCCGTTGGAACTGGAGATAAAACTCCAAATAAAGACATAACTGAAAGTAGAGCCGACAAGATTAGTAAAATCCAAAGATAGATTGGTTTCTTTTTCATCGTAATAAACTCCTCATCATTTTTTAATTTTTTATAAGTATAGCATATTTTAAGATGTAAAACAATTACTCCAGGCTAGACTCAACCTGCTTACGATAAGCCTTAGGTGACTTACCACATAGTTTTCGGAAAACCTTATAGAAATAACCGACATTGCTGTATCCGACAGTGTAGCAAATATCCTCAATACTATCATTAGTTGATAACAGGAGTTGCTGTGCTGCCTTGATTCGTTGCTTATTGAGAAGCTCCGCAAAGGTGGAATTGGTTTCCTTCTTAATCAACTGCCCCAAATAAACGGGATTGATAAAGAGATCCTTGCTGATATCCTTGAGGGAAAGTTCTTTTTTGTAGTCTCTACCAATGACCTCTAGCACACTGACCACATTTTCATTCATGCGGTATTGGCCAAAGAAGGATGTCAAGGTTTCCTTGGTATAAGCGACTAAGTCCTCGAAAGTTGTAATGGCATGGATGTTCTTGACAATATCTGTCATGTCGTCTGCTTTCAAATGTTCAAAAAGATGGAAGACATCCATGACAAACTGGGTAAATAACTGCTTGGTAATGGAAACCCTCGGTGTTTTTCTAAGACAATCTTCTCAAGTAAGGTCAACTCCTCGATAATCTGCTGGAGATTTCCTTGGATAATCACTCGATAGATGGGTTCGTAGTAAGAAAAAGAGACTTTCAGACTGATCTAAATTGACCGATCCATAAAAGAGAGTCTTTTTCAACATCACGCTTCCACTTTTTCAAAGTTGATTTGATAAAGGAACTTCAAAAAGGCAAGACCAAGAGGCCTTCAAATTCCTGACTGGCAATTACAATCTGCCACTCCTGTCCAAGGATATAATAAGGAATGATGAAATCACCCTCCTTGTCCTTTGACAGTCCAATCCACCAGTTTTTCTTTATGGGACAAGTGCCCAAGAAGAGTTGCTTCATCCAGTGTTTGACTTAATACCAAGGGCTCCCCAGTCTTTTCACCTAGCTGACTTGCAATTTTTTTCAAGTAGATTACCCAATTCGACCTTATCAACTGGTTTAACCAGATAATCAACCACGCTGAGGTTCATGGCCTTTTTTTGACATAGTCAAATTCTTGGTATCCTGACAGCATGATATAGTAGGCATTGGGTAATAAATCCTTCATTTCATGAATCATCTCAAGACCTGTCTTATCAGGCATATTGACATCAGATATGACGATATCCACAGGATGTTCTCGAACGTAGTCAAGGGCGTCATCCGCATGATTGGCAGTTGCGACGACTTCCATATCCCATTGTTCGAAAGGAATCAAACGCTTGAGCCCTTCCGTGATCATGTACTCATCGTCTACTAATAGTACTTTATACATGTTTACTGTTTAACCTTTCTCCTCATCTTGAATGGTAATTCGATATTGTACACCTTCTTGTTCACTCGATTCGACACTGATTTGATAACGATCCCCAAAATAGAGCACAAAGCGCTCATGAACATTGACGATGCCAATAGATTGACGTTTTGCACTGTAGTCCATTGTATGCTCAAAGGTTCTTTGGGCTAACTTAGCTTGGATTTCGGCTAACTTCTCAGCAGACATTCCACGACCATTATCCACCACTAAAATCTCAACATAGCCTTCTCTCCTCAAGGCTTTAATACTGATTACATTATCATTACGTTTATGATCAACCCCATGGGCAAAATAATTTTCCACTAGTGGTTGGAGAGTGAATTTAGGAATTCTCAGCTCCTCTAGTCCTGGATCTATCTTAAAGCCATAAGCAATGGACTTAGGATAACGAACCATACAGAGATAGCTGTATTTCCGACAAAATTCTACTTCTTGCTTAAGAGTTGTCTCTCGTTCGTCTGAAATATTGTTGCGTAGCAGACTACTAAATTCATAGATGATATCTGCCAGTTCATTCTGATTTTCCATGACAGCGTACATCCGCAAAAACTCAAGAGTATTATACATAAAATGAGGGTTAATCTGAGCTTGAAGAGCACGCATATTGGCATCTTTTTGGCTTAGTTCAAGTTGATAGATATCATGGATATTTTTCTCCAATCGGTCCAACATATCATTGGTTGTTTCGGCAATAAGAAGCAACTCTTGATCCTTTTTAGAAGTATCAACTCTCTTGGTCTGTTCTCCCATAGCAATGGCTTCAAGGGAGTCTACCAAGTCTACAACTTGATCTTGATAGTCAGAAAATGTCCTTTTCAGGGTAAGATACAATATAAAGACAAAGAGGGCACTCAAACCTAAAATCAGTCCTGAACTAGTCAAACTTCCCTTTAACACATAGTCCTTAGGGACAGCAACCTGGACTTGATAAGCATGCGAAGTGATTCCCACCAACCAATCTTCATCTGGCCCTTTTTGTCCTAAATGAAACATATCCGTTTCAAAAGGCGACGTTATTGTCACCGCGATAGGAACCGTGCCTCTGGTGTTATCTATGGCCTTGTATAAAACCTCAGGTGGTAAAGAAATATAGATAACCCCAAGAGCTTGGTCGGAAACCGGATCCGACACAGGAATGGCAAAACTATTGGCATCTGGCTTGAAATCCTCAGCTGAAACTTTCTCACCACTTCGATTATCTCTTCGAGACACAAAAACTTCCGTCGAATCCTGCAAGACAATGGCGACACCCGTTACAAAATCATTTCGTACATAAAGGTCATCAATATTTTCATAAATGGATACTGAGATATAGGGAGATGCCTTGCGCTCCAACTGCCAGTAAAAATAATCAGGCGTACTAAGGCTAAAATATTTGTAAATCCCCTCTATCCGCGCTTGATTTTCTACTAAACTTTGAGCAAGGCGGGCTGATTCCCGATAATAATACTCAACTTCATTAACGGTTCGAGCCAAAACACGTTGAGCTACCCGATCAGCTTCTTTTTCACGCCCATCCCAGTCTGCATAGGAAAGCATAAGGGCAAAGCTGGAAATGACAACAATCATGACCAAGATATAAATCCTTAGCAGCGAGTGTAGACGAAACTGCTTGGTCTTATTTGTCGGCCAGTTTTTCGTGAATACTTTCATAAACAGGCTCCAATAAATCACTAATAAAGAAATGCCACATACCAATCCCTACAAAGAAGACCAGAGCTGGCATATAGTAGCCAATAATTACCAACAAGACGCTTCCCAAAAGAACCTTAGCCATGGCACTTAAACTCATAAAAATCCCGATAAAAGGCAAGCTTTAGGGTGTTTTTATATGAAAGTTCGAAATAAACCTGCAATTTCAGATAAACGGTATAGGCTAAAAAGACCAGTGCTACCACAATGATATTCAAAAATGTTGCGACTAAGTGTAAAATGGTCTGGTTGGGTAATTGCACCATGAGATATAAACCATATATCAAGACTAAACCTATAATTAAAAAGGTGTAAAAGGTCACATTGCTCTTAACAAAGTTACTCTTGTAGAGCTCCCAAGCTTCTTTAAAACTATATGAGCGATAGGAATAACCATGCTCTGCATATAAAATCATGAGAGTTGCACTAGCTGGTGCAAGTCCAAAAAACACACCTCCTGCCAGTGTCAATAACCAAAAACAAGCTGTGGCAAGCATCCCTAAAAAGAAACGATGAAAGACCAGCTCAAGAAAATTTCCCACGGTTTTCCTCCAAAAATTTAATCTAGTTTTATTATAACATATTTCAAGCGCTCTCAAAAAGCGGAACAGAAAAAAGGTAGGGAGAATTTAACTCCCTACCTTTTTATGAGTAAGTTTGGAGTAGGTGCCATCATTATCAAAAGTGTACAAATATCAAACCAATAAATATATTTATTGGTTTAATAAGGATATTTGTGCTATAATAAAGATAGATAGAGATACCGATTAATAATCAAAGAACAAAGGCTTTACCAGGGCAGATGGATATGTTTGAAAATTAGATAATTACTATTCAACTTATTTACTGGATTAACAACTAACGAAAGGAGTATGATCCATGACTATTTTTTTATTTTAAGAACTACCGTGTTTTGGATTGCTCTTATTTTTGAGTCTTTTTCTCTGATAAATTGTTCAAAACAACAATATGTAAAAAAATCGTAAAAAAATAATTTGCGCTATAATCATGTTAGTCGTATCATTATCATATCTGTTCTAAGTTATTTTTAGAAGCTTGATTAACAACTAACGAAAGGAGTATGGACCATGACTGTTTATACTTTTAAGAACTATATTGATGTTTATTTCGCTTGGAATAACTTTTTTCTCTGGTAAATTGTTCAAACAACATGAAAAAAGAGGGAGAATGATTTGTGGTACAATCTTAGTAGTCGCCTACTTATTAACATATCTGTTCTAAGTTATTTTAAGAATACAGGAATTTGTTTGTCCTGTATTCTTTTTTCTCTATAAAACGTGCATTGATAAAAACGAATAACAAAAACACCCCCTAACTGGGAGTGTTTTCGAGAAAAATAGCAAGATTAACTAAATCTAATTATTTAGCATCATCTTTATGAAGCATGTTTTTAACACCTTCAACGACACCTTCTACAGCATCTTTTGCATCTTCAGCAACTTCTTTAACTTTAGAAACAACTTTTTCTGTTGCTCCTTCGCTTTCAAGTTCTTTGTCGCCTACCAATTTACCAACGCCTTCTTTGATAGCACCTGCTGCTTGATTGAATTTTTCTTCTGTAGACATATGTATGTCCTCCTTTTATTTTTTTCTAAATTATAAATTAGTGTACACGTGGTTTAGCTTGAACTGCAGCATCTTTAACAGTTTCAACGCCTTGGCCAACTTTTTCTTGAACGAATTCAGCGCCTTCGCCAAGTTTTTCTTGTGCTACTGCAACACCTGAACCGATTCCAGCTTTCACTCTAGAAAATTGTTCTGACGCGAACTCGCCTGTTGATTCTGCCACGTCAGTTACACGATCTTGAAGACTTACTGAATCTGCTTCATGTTGTTCTTTAGTTTTGATGTCAACAACATTAACGTTAACTTCAACTACTTCTAGATCAGTCATTTTCGCAACTTCTGATGCGATAACATCTTTGATTTCCTTATATAGAGTTGGAACATTTTTTCTGTACTCTACGATAACGTTCAAGTCAACTGCTACTTGTTCTTTACCAACTTCAACGTTAACACCGTGTGTTACATCGTTAGTATTAACAAGTTTTTCTGTAAGATTTGAGAAGAATCCGCCGTCCACATGTAATAGTCCTGGGACTCTATCTAGTGAAAGACCGATAATTTTTTGAATAACTTTATTTTCGTAAGTTAATTCTCCACGAACATCTTTAGAAACAACAACATCTTTTTTTTCAGTTACATTTTTTTCTACGTTTGACATATAAAACTCCTTTATTTATTTAAATAATTTTTCTGAACATAGTATCCCAACCAAATTCCTAAGGCTCCACAGATTAAAACGAACAATGTCTTAAAGAAACCGAAGGACAGGATGAAGCAGGCTAGAATAACACCTACTACACCACATAGAATTGGGTATTGATATTTTTTAAACCATTCCATTTTTTACTTCCTTACTTTACACGACTAACAATTTCCTTAGTTGCTTTTTGAGGGTCATATTCTCTCACTGAAACTTCCAGTTTAACCTCTCGATCAATACCAAAGAATTCTTTCAATCCTTGAGTAATTTCGTTTTGAACTACTTCAAATTTGTTAGCAATGTTATCTGAAAGAACAGCTGTACCTTCTACATAAACGAAACATTTCTTTCCGAGTATGTACCTGAATTTTGGGATTTTTGACCATCTTGTGTTCATCCAATAAACATCGAACAAACCCTTCAATAGCTGAATTTTTTAGTTTTAATTTATCGTCTTTAGTTCCAAGTTTTATTTCCAGATATTGTCTAGGATAAAACAGGATTACTAACATCCATAATAAAACGAAGATAGACAGGCCTAGAAGCCCCCAAAATACATATCTAGCGATATAATATTCAAATGATGTCTGTCGCCAGCTAGTCAATTGAATCCCTAAATCACTAACCTGATGGTAATCTATCAAAATAGGAAGGAAAATTGTCAAGATTAAAATACAGAAAATAAGTAATAATATTTTCTTTGATTTTGACATATAAAATCCTTTCAATTAAAGCACTAAACTATAGGTTTACCCGTCAATACTAAATTTAAATCTATAGTTTATGATTGAGTAAAAAGTTAAGCTTTTTTACCCAAAAAGAATGATACTACAGCGACAACAATCACCGCACCAGCAATCGATGGAATAAGTGACATTCCCGCTAGAGAAGGTCCCCATGTCCCAAAAAGCGATTGACCGACGGATGACCCAATTAAACCGGCAAAAATATTTGCAATAATTCCCATTGAACCACCTTTTTTAGTGATTGCACCTGCAGCGAGACCGATAAAGCCTCCTACAATAATGGACCACAATATAACGAGCCTCCTTTCTTCTTTTAACCAAAAAACTGTCTTTTGTATTCACAAAATATCTTTTGATTACATTCAGTATATCATAATATGAGAGCGCACACAAATTGTATGCTTTAATAAAATGTCTATTTTTTAAAACAACACAAAAACGCTCTAGACAATAAGACTAGAACGTTTTTCTTATGTATTGATTCGTATTGAATGCTTACTTCACTTCTATAAAAAAGATTAAATAATTTCTATTTTAGCTGTTAGAAACGTTGGTACATCAATGTTTTTAGAATGCTACATAATAAAAGGTAGAGTGAATGGTAGAGTAGTAAAAATAGTTGTTATCCTAGTTGATTAAAAAAATCTCTGATTTCCTCATCTTTTATAAAATAATATATAATTTTCCCCTCTCTTCTAGTATCCAAGATGTTTTGATTGGCTAGTTTACGAAGATGGTGGGAGGCAGATGCCATACTGAGATTTAGTAAACAGGCTATATCACAGACACAGAGTTCTTCAACAGCAAGGAGATAAAAGATGATATTTATCTGTTTATTATCGGTAAACTTTGATAAAATACGAAGTGATTTTTGGACTTTTTCCTTTTCAAGGTAGTTCGTTGCGGTTGTAACATTTTGTTGATTTATAATATCCACTTGGCAGATACTTTCTTTTTTCATAATTTTTTCTCCTAGCCGAACACAGTCCTTAGCATGTCAAAGCTGTTGTTTTCAATCAGGATATACATCCCCAATCCTAAATAAACAACGGCAATAAACCATCTGCTATATTTTTCCAAAGTTTCTCCAACAGAAGGGACTTGTGCCAATTTTTGGGCAGAAAAAACCAAGAGATAAATCATGACTAGAAAAGTAAGTAAAGCCACTATCAAATTCGCTAAATTTAAGGTAATAAAATATGGGACAAAAACACCAATATTGTCAGCACCACAACTTGCAAAAGTAATCATAGCGACTAGAAAAATCAGGTTTTTATCATCTTTGCGCAAACCATCTTTTGCAATAGCTTCTCCATCAGAATCTCCTAAAAGCAAAACTTTGAGTCCTAGGAAAATTGGAATCAAACCGAGCAAAACCTAAAAATCTCTTTACTAGGAATATAATTTAAGACAAATGCAAAAAGTAAACTTAGCAATATTAGACTAACAGAGCCTAGAAATTGTCCCTAAATAGATGTTAATGATGTCTTTTCTGCTTTTTCTTTTGGCAAAAAATAACATTAGGATAATAAGTAAGTCTACGGCTGTCCCAGAATACAGGATTATTGAAGTAACAACATTTTGAACCATAAAACACCTCATTCAAATATATTTTTGAATGTATTTTAACATTAAACTTTGTAGATGTCAACTTCAGCTCCATAAAAATATAGATAAGAAGGTAGTGTAGCAAACATTAAAAAGCCCTGCCATCGAAATGATAGCAGGGCTTAACTTCAATATCCAGATGATATATTTATCTAAAAAAGGTAGAGAAAAAGGTAGAGATTGGACTGAAATATAGTGAAATGTATTGAAATTGAAAAAAGAAAAGACGCTTGAAATCAGCGTTTTTCTTATGTATTGATTCGTATTGAATGCTTACTTCACTTCTCTAATTACCAAGTATTACAACCTATATTTCTTTTAATATTTTACCAAATAATTCTTCTAACTTCCCTAAGTCTCCATAGACAGTTCCGTCCATATAAAGGTTGTAAACTTCATCATCTTGTTCCACTCGTATTTGTGCAGAATACCCTTTTAATAGTGCTAAGGAACGAATAACTTCTCGTTGAGTTCGTCCATTTCCTTCTCTAAAGGGATGGAAATAATTAAGATTATCAAGAATTTTTGCTAAATGTTTAATGATTTCATCTTTTGAGTTAGCAGTTTGATGATAGGAATGAATGAGATGATTTATATAAGTTTCTGCAGCATTAAACGACTGTATCGACATAAAAGGATTACCACTTTTAGAGATATTCACCTTGCGATATTGTCCTGACCAGGCATAAACGTCTTGAAACAAATAGTTATGAATGGCTAGAATATTACTCATGGAATAGACTTCAATGGCTTTCAAGCGCAAGTCTGCAAGTCTTTTAGTAACGAATAAGTGTTCATTTCGGTAGGCTTCTTCAATATTTGTAACATTTTGTTTGTTGATTAAGACTGTGGAATTTGGATAGGTATATTGGTGATTAGGGTCAATGTACTTATAGCCTTCGTATTGATTTTTAACCAATATTCAATTCCTTTCGTCTATTGACAACATAAGTTTTTAAATCAATCACATCTTGAACAGTAGGTTCATAATTTTCAATCATTGATGATCCAATAGCATACCAGACGGTATCGAAATCTGAAAAATTATCAAAAGGAATCCCTAAAATTGTTAATTCTTCTTTATTTACATCAAGAGTCATGTCACATCTCCTTATATAATGTTACCTTTATTATACCCATAAAATCGAGTATTTTTTTACCTAAAGGGATAGAGGCTATAAGATGTATTATGTTTAATGTAGATTTATGATAAAATGGTTTTATTATAAAAAGAAATAACAGAAGTATAGCATGGAGCCATATATTACAGAAGCTTTAGTAAAAGCAGGGATTGAATTGGGAACTCTAACATTTAAGGGAACAACAACACTAGTGAATAGTAAAATTCAATCATTAAAGGAAGAACGTAACGCCGATAAATTACGAAATACTTATGATGAAATTGTAAATGAGTTACTTTCGGAACGAGAACAGGCAATCAGAATTGCTCAGGCATATAAAGAAGAATATGAAAAAGTACATATTGATGATAAAGATATTGAGTATTTGCACAACACTTTAGAACGGGTTATTTCTCTTCTATCTTCATTTACTAATGTTGAAGATGGGAAAGAAGATTCAATGAAACAATTGGTTGCTCTACTTAATAAGGATACTTTAAAGACTATGCAACTATTAGGATTTAATTACAAGGAGGCAATAGGAGAACCTTTAACGGAGGTTTGCTCAAATGCTATAAGAAATACATTAGGAAGTCTATCATCTAAGAAAAACGTACGTAACAAAAAATAATTGAACCAATGGTGTGAACTTTTTGGTAAAATCTAGCTCAATTTGTGTATTTTTAGGGTAAAATTCACACCATTCAACTGAAATTGATGAATGTAACGATAACAAATAAAATGTTTGATAAGGTAAAGAGATTTAATAAGAGGAGGAAAACAAATTGAAAATTTTTAAGGGAGAGTTTTATCGAATCTCTGTATTAACAGACAAGTTAGTAAGGTTAGAATACTCTCAAACTGGAAGTTTTGAGGATAGAACTACACAACTTATCTATAATAGAGATTTTTGGTCAAGTTTCGTTAGATTATATCGAGACATCAAACGTACTAGATATTATGACGGACTATTTTTCATTTGCACTTTTAATAAAGGAGAATTTAACGCCGAAAAATTTATTTATAGAATTAAAAGGAAATTTTGCTGTATATGGTAGTCGCTGGTATTTTGGTGAATCTATTGAAACGTTAAAAGGAACAGCTCGGACTCTGGATGAGGCAGATGGAGCAATCTCGTTAGAAGATGGAATTATTAGCCGAAATGGTATTGCCTTATTGGATGATTCTCAAGGATTTATTTGGGATGAACAGTCTGGTTATATTGAGAGAGAAAATCAAATTGACCTGTATTTCTTTGCCTATGGGCATGATTATAGAGGAGCAATCAGAGACTTTTACCATTTGACTGGTTCAACACCCTTTGTTGCCAAGATATGCTTTTAAGGCAATTGGTGGAGTAGATATTGGCCTTATACGTCGGATGAATACTTGGATTTAATAGACAGATTTAAAACAGAGAAAATTCCATTATCTATCGGTGTTTTAGATATGGATTGGCATATAACTGACATTCCAGCCTGGTTTTGGAAGTGGCTGGACAGGATATAGTTGGAATAGAAACTTAATACCAAATCCAGAACAGTTATTGCAACAACTTCATGATAGGAAAGTTAAAACTCTCCTTAAATGTCCATCCTGCTGATGGTATACGGGCTTATGAAGAAGCTTATCCTCAAGTCGCAAAACGATTAGGGTTAAATGTAGAATTAGAAGAACCTGCCATTTTTGATTTTTTTAATCCCTCTTTTAGGGAAGCTTACTTTAAAGATGTTCATTATGAGCTAGAAAAGCAGGGAGTAGATTTTTGGTGGATTGACTGGCAACAAGGGACACAAGGCATGTTGGATCCACTGTGGCTTTTAAACCATTATCATTATCAGGATAGTTGTAAAAATGCAGAAGGTGGTTTGATTTTATCAAGATATGCAGGGCCTGGCAGTCACCGATACCCTGTTGGTTTTTCAGGAGATACTATTATTAGTTGGAATTCCTTAAGATTTCAACCTTATTTTACAGCGACAGCATCAAATATCGGTTATAGTTGGTGGAGTCATGATATCGGTGGACACATGCTGGGGGATTATGACGAGGAGCTACAAACTAGATGGCTACAGTTTGGTATTTTTAGTCCGATAACTCGATTACATAGTTCTAGAAGTCCCTTTAATAGTAAGGAACCTTGGTTTTTTTCAGAAACAACATCTAAGATTATGAAGAAATACCTTCGTTTGAGACATGAGATGATTCCATATCTATATACCATGAATGTAAAGACACATGAAGAAGGTGCCCCATTAATTAGTCCAATGTATTATTTCTACCCAGAGAATGATGAGAGCTATAATGTTTCAAATCAATACTTTTTTGGAACAGAACTGATGGTGGCTCCCATTGTAGAAAAGATGGATTTGTCATTCCAATCTGCAAAAGTAGATGTATGGTTCCCTGAAGGTGAATGGTATGACTTCTTTTCAGAGAAAAAATATACAGGTGGTGTAAAGTTGAGTGTTTATAGAGATATTTCGACGATACCTGTGTTCGCAAAAAGTGGTGCAATCATTCCCTTGGTTGGTTCTGAAATAGATATGGGTGTTGATTTACCTGAAGTTGTAGATTGGTATGTATTCCCGGGCAAACAACATTCTTTTGAAATGATTGAAGATCAAAATGGTCAAAGATACAAAACAAGATTATCAATCGATTGGGAAATGGGAATGGTAGAGTTAGTATTACAAGGAGATTCTAGTATCGTTCCAAGTAATAGAAGGCATAGAATTCATTTTAAAGGAACGAATGTGTCTATAATTGAATTGCCAAATAAGAATGATACAGCTAGATTTGAATGGAAAGATAATAAAACAACATCTCTAAATGATGAAGTTTTTAGACTACTAAAGACGGCTTCTCTTCCATATGAATTAAAAGATAGATTGTTAAATCAATTCATCAATGCCAAAAATTCTCATGAGTTAATGAATATCTTGCATCATCAGGATAAGGAATTGAGAGGGCGTTTGTTGGAAATGATATTTACTAGTGAAAACTAATTGAGACATTTCGTAAACAATTTCGATTCTTTAATGTGTAATAGTTTTACATCTCTATGCTTATTGGCTTGTATTTCACTAGCTACAAGCTTGGTATAGGGATTTTTTTGTTTATTGAAGAGGATAAGTACGTTTCAAAGTTTGAAAAACTACTTTAAACCAAACAAGAGTAAATTTATATATACAATGATCATTACTTTATTTTCTATCAATATGAAGAAAGATAGTAGAGGAACTTAGCAGTATGTATATCATTAGAATTATTGTGAGAGTTTTTGTAGTTTGAAAGTATTGAAAATCGTAAAGATATCATTACGAGAATACAAGAAGATATTGTTCTATTTCCATTTAAAATTACTTCTTTCCTTAACAATAAGGAAAAAGAATGCGTTTTCATCTTTTGGTTTGAGGTTTATAATAAGAGTATCAAAGTCAGGAGGAAAAAAGATGACTACTTTTAAAGATGGATTTTTATGGGGTGGTGCTGTTGCTGCTCATCAACTTGAAGGCGGATGTCCTTGAAAAAGAAAAACCAGGAATCTTTGATGATCCATCTAAGACATTCATTGATTTGTACATGAAGTCAGGTCTCTATATTGCAGATCTTGTTAAGCGACTATATAATAGCGAAGGCTTGAAAGATGTATTTCCGAATTCTGAAGAACGATTAAAACATATCCTAGAAAATCAAGTTTATGGATTTGCGCCTTCAGAGATTATCTATAACATCTCGATTAATTTTATTTTTGGAAATCTCTCTCAAGATATCAGTAGAAAGAACTTTGTTCTAGAAGATACTATTCCTGCTGCTAAAGAAGGTAGAATTCAGGAATTAGTAGATAATCATTTCGGATAGAATGATTAAAATATAATAAAAGTTTCCATTCCTATAAACAATATAGGAGAACAATAACAATTAAAATGGTGTGAACTTTTTAGCAAAATCTAGCTCAATTCGTGTATTTTTAGGGTAAAATTCACATCATTCAACTGAAATTGATTCAAATTAGATGAAATTCTGTTTTCTGTAAATGTGGGAAAACATTGATTTTAAGCGGATATTAAAACTTATTCAAATAAAAGTGTTTCCAACCAGGTCTTAAGAAAGCTCGTAAAGCATCACAATTATCAAAACATTAATCAACACGCTTATATCAACGTTTACAGACATTTAAGAAATTTCTCTTGGATGTCTTTTTTTGTCTAGCTAAATTTTACAAATTGGGCAATTTAGGTTACTCAATAATATAAAAAAAGATAAAAAAATTTAAAGTTCGAATTTTTAATTTTTAAACAAAGTATAAATTTCTAATTATCTTTTTATATTTTTCTTAAATGCTCGTAAAGCCTTATTCTATGTGCTTTCGAGTATTTTTACTGTAGGAAGATACTTCACGTTTCTTTGCATATTTCCTCATGTCTTAGCTGTCAGAAGTGGTAAATAAGTAGTAAATTCATTTGTACTACTAAGCAACAAGACGCTCCTGTTGCTTCTCTTTATTCAAGCGTTTCATTTCTGCCATTGCAGAATCGAATGTTGCATGTGCGTAATAGTTCAGCGTCATGGCTATATTAGCATGTCCCATAATGTACTGTAATGCCTTTTGGATTCATTCCTGCATTTGCATAGTTGGTACAGAATGTATGTCGCAAACTATGTGGAGTGATGTGTGGCAATTTATCCTCGTTATACTTATTGTATTTCTTAACAAGACCTTTCATCATGCCGTTGTAATCACTTGCCACTTTTGGATAGTTCTTTCTATTAAGAAAGAGGAAATCACTATATCCATCAATCTCAACACGCTTATCATTCTTTCGATTCGCTAACACTCGCTTAAATGCTTGATAGGCTTCTTCAACCATAGGAACTTGACGTTCGCCACTTTTTGGTCTTTGGTGTTTCAATGTAGTACCCAATTTCAGTATCTCTCAATAGCTGATGGTCTATATTGACAAGACGATTCTCAAAAATCTAAATCTGGAAGTGTCAAACCACCAAACTCTGAAATACGAAGACCTGTTTTTTTAAGAGTATCAGAATTTCATCATAATTTTTTTGCTGTAGGTTTTATCAGCTTTTTGCAAAGGCTAACAGTTTTTTTCTTCCTGTTCTTCTGTTAGTACGGTCTTAGGGACAGTATCATCATCAAGAACTGCTTTCAGTTGAAAGTCAAATGGATTCTTCCGAACACAATCATCTTGTATAGCAATATAGAATGAAGCCTTTTAAAGAACGTTTGTAGTTATTGATGGTTTGATAAGCATAACCATTTTCACTCATTCTAATAGCCCATTCTTTAGCGTCTGATGGCTTAATACTGTCAATACTTCTTACACCTAACTTGTCTTTCTTCAAAAATATCCATAAGATATTTGCGTCCAGTTTCAGTGTTTTTTTCTAACCTTTGGTCTTTGAGCGTTCTGTTTTTGCGTAAAGCTGGCAGAGTGTCATTTTCTTTCCTACAACATCAATACCATCATGAATGTCTTTCTGTAACTCTGCGATTTTTCTCTAAGTGAGATACAATCACGCTTTCCTGCTGGTACTCGGTCTGTAGCCACAAGTTTCCACGAGTAAACAAATTGCGGTTCTCCAAATGAATCTATATATTTGTATAAGTATCTTCCGTCTTTTTCGTTGGCTCTCTCCAGTCTTTAAGATTCGACCTTTATTGTCACGTCTTTTTTTCTGACATGGCATTTGCTCCTTTCCTTTATGGAAAGAGCCTTGATACGACTTAATACTATTTTTATCATATACAAGACCCTTTGGCGACGCTAGATTGCGTCCAATGTATCTATAATTTTTTTCAAATTGTTTTCGTTTAATCTGAATACGATTGCCATTCATAATCAGCCAATTTGCATTTTTTTATTTTTCCTCTGCCAAGCGTCGTAGCTTGTTTTCGCCAATACGAAAATATTTTTGACGCTTCTTCAATGGTTAGGGTATAACGTTCCCAAATAGGAATGTCAGTCTGCTTCATAAAAATCCTCCTTTCCAAATCACTTATTTGGATTTCATAAAAAGTTGTTTTACCAGCAATCGAACAGCTTTAGCAAAGCTCACGGGAGTTCCACCCCTGCATGGTTCTCATGTAGCCATACTCATTGCCTGCGACGGTTTTTATCACGCTCGGACTATTGACTGTATGGGAGTATCATTATCACGATAAGAATGTCGTTGCAGGCAATCCTGCTAAAGATTGCTTCTCGGATCACTAACATGAATCGCTCGCTATCTTTATAAGATAGGTCATGGCGGTTAGTTCCGTTGGCTCTTTTCTTATCGAAACGTATTCGATTACTTTTATTCAGTTTTCAAAGAACAATGGCTCGTTAGCCTATCAAAACACATTGAAAGCTCAATATGCTTTGGTGGAATAACAAACCTCCCTGTTCGGGAAGCGTGGAATGGTTTAGCACGCTTCCACGAAAGGAGAGAGGATATTACTTAATTTCAAATGACAAAATCTTTGTAATCAGTCTGGTTTCCATTCTTCCACGTAAGACTTCATCAACGACCATACTTTGATTGCCATATTCATCTTTCATAAGTCGTAGGAACGCTTCGTTATGTACCCTCTGTAATGATGTAGAATCTGGTTAATCGCTTCGGTATCGCCATCTGTTGCCTTTACAATGAGAGGAAAGGGAATCATAGGATATTGTGTTTTCATTCTTCAAATTCCTCCATAAACTTTTTAATTAAGGCTAGTCCACTGGTTCTATGCCGATAGACAGTAGAACGGTTCAATTTCAACAGGTCTGCAATTTCTGAATCGCTCATGTCCATAAAGTAAAACAGCAGTAGAATTTCACGTTTCTTGTCTGGCAACTCACGTAATGCTTCACTCAACAAATCATTTTTCAACGCCTACTGATAACCCATTGAGTGTAAAAATCTGAAAGTCAGTTGAATAGTTATCTGTTGTCGCAAACTGGCTAACAAGATAATCGCCAACATCCGAAAAGGACACCTCACGCTTTGCAATCCTTGAAAGATAAAGCATATAATTCTTTCGCTCGTCTTCCATAGCACGTTTACAGATATAGTCAAACTGATTTTCTATTGTGGTCTGAAAAGAAGATGGTTTCATGTTTCTCACCCCCTTTCTGTCTAGGAAAGGAAGTGAGCCTTGCTCGTTTATCTCCTTTCACTCTTAGTCCCAATGTGAAAGGGGGATTTGTTGCATTACTGATAAATAAACTTTGTAAAAAAGTTCTGAATAGCTAAAAAAAGCATATAAACAGATTTATTTCTCTGTTTACATGCTTCTGTTATTCTATCTATATGATTTATAAAACCACATTGGTGGACGTACTTATCTATTGCAGATAGACGACTTTTTTTGACAAGAACCCAATGTAAGGAAATTTATTGTATATGATGTACTTCATGGCGACGTTGACCTCCAACAAACCGCCATTTGGAAGTAATATACAATATTTTAACAGCGTAAATAGCACTACCATATAACGGTTTTTTTATTGGCGTTTAGTAGTGCTTTTTTTATTAAATATAAACCTATAAACCATATAACACGTTTTTTTCTATACCTGTTTTTTTAATTCAGTAGGAACAATAAAATGTATAGAGGTGGTCTACTATGCGTAAAAAAGAAGATAAATATGATTTTAGAGCCTTTGGTTTAGCCATTAAAGAAGCTCGATTGAAACGAGGTTTAACTCGTGAACAAGTGGGAGCATTGATTGAAATTGACCCACGGTACTTAACTAATATTGAAAATAAAGGGCAACACCCCAGCATACAAGTTCTTTATGACCTTGTATCGTTACTTCATGTTTCCGTTGATGAATTTTTCTTACCTGCTAATAACTTGGTAAAAAAAGCACCCGACGATTACAGATAGAGAAATACATGGATAGCTTTACAGACAAAGAACTATCCTTAATGGAATCTTTAGCCAGCGGTATCAACGAAGCAAGAAACATCGAAGACTAATTAAAAGAATCCATACATAACGGAAAGAGCCGATAAAATGAGATTGTATTAATCTCATTTTATCGGCTCTGCGTCTTTGCGTCTGGCTCTGTAATCACAGTTACTTTGAACTGCTTTATTTCAATTAAATTTTCTTGTCTGCATTTCGGACAATAGAGGGGGAATTTTTTTAATTCAGTATCTTCCCTTATCTTTAATCGTGTTTTATTTCCACATACAGGACACAATATCCACTTGTAGTTTATAATAACTATCTCCTCCTTTACACTTTAATTCAAATCTTTATTAAAAAATATTTCATCTTATTTAACAAGAAACCATATTTATATAACAACATAAAATACACTAAGTTATTTTATTGAACATATATCGTACTTTATCTATCCGACTATTTGGACGACGGGGCTGGCAAACAGGTTCACCGGTAGTAACATGGTACCCTTTTAACTCTGTTAAACAAACACTACGTCCATTTGTAAAGAAAGTTAAATCACTACGATATTCTTGAATACACCGAGCAGGGATTTCTCCACTAAGAATGACCTCATTATTTTTCAATTGAGTGTCTACGATGTTCGCACAATATTTAGGAGCATCGTTGTATGCTCGTGAAAGATATTCCTGTGGCGCATAAATTTTAAAACTAAGATATGGCTCTAACAATTCTGTTCCAGCTTTTTTTAAGACTTGTTCCAATACAATAGGAGCAAGCATCCGAAAATCTGCTGGGGTACTAACAGGGCTATAGTATAAGCCATACTTAAAACAGATTTTACAGTCCGTCACATTCCAACCATACAATCCTTGTTCACAGCCATAGCGTATCCCCTCCATAACTGCATTTTGAAACGATTGATTTAAGTATCCAAGAGAAACCGAGCTCTCATACTGTACTCCGCTCCCTAATGGAAGCGGTGCTACAGATAGACCAATGGAAGCCCAGAAAGGATTCGGTGGAACTTCGATGTGAATGGTATACTCTGCTTTTTTTAACGGTCTTTCCATATAAATGACTGTAGGCTCTTTTATTTCTATCTCCACATGATACTTTTTCTTGCAGCAGAGCACAAGTCACTTCCATTTGTACTTTCCCTAAGAAAGAAAGTATGATTTCATGTGTCGCAGAATCCACATAATATCGCAGAAGCGGGTCACTGTCGGAGATTTCTAAAAGTGCATCAAGTAACATTTCCCTTTGTTGAGGTTTGCTCGGTTCAACAGTCGTTTGCAGCAGAGGGAGGGGATTTTCAATTCTCTCTCTCTGTGGCAATAGCTTTGTATCTCCAAGAACACTATTTAACTTCAAAAACTCATTCTGCAAAATAACAATTTCCCCGGAATAAGCCTTATCGATTTTTACATAATTCACCATTTATTGAAGTATACATTTCTGTAATTTTTTTATTTTTTTCCTTTTCCGATATTCTAACCGAATCTCGCAAATGCAGTACGCCACTATAAAGACGTATATATGCAAGACGCTGTCTTTTTTTCCGAATACTCAATTTTGAAAAACTTTTTCCGCAAAGTTCAGACTGACCTCGATGTGTTGATGAATAAAAATTTATTCGTAATCACTTCTATAAGGTTATCAATCCCTATATTGTTTTTTGCACTTCCGTGATAAACAGGGAACAGGGAACAATTATGAAATCTTATGCTTTCCTCTTGTTCGAGTTCTAATGCTTCCAATAATTTCCCAGACGTATATTTCTCCAAAAGGTAATCATTTCCTTCTATTACCATATCCCATTGTTCAGATTCGGTAAAGTTCATTACACGCATATTAGGATGCAGTTCTACCTTCTGTTTGATTACAATTTCCGCAGAAAGTTTCTCTTTAATATCCTGATAAACCGTTGATAAATCAATTCCATTTTGGTCAATCTTATTGATAAAAAAGATTGTGGGAATACCTATTTTCCTAAGTGCATGAAACAATATACGAGTTTGTGCTTGTACGCCATCTTTTGCAGAAATCAGTAGAATTGCCCCATCTAATACTGATAATGAACGATATACTTCTGCTAAAAAATCCATATGTCCTGGCGTGTCTATGATGTTTATCTTAGTATTTTTCCACTGAAAAGAGGTTATCGCCGTCTGAATTGTAATTCCTCTCTGACGTTCTAAAAGCGTATTATCCGTTTTCGTTGTACCTCTGTCCACGCTTCCTAATTCTGTAATCGCTCCACTGTTATATAATAAGCTTTCTGTTAAGGTAGTTTTTCCCGCATCAACATGAGCTAAAACTCCAATATTAATAATTTTCATGTGATTTTCCTCCATTCAAAAGCCCAAAAGGGCATAAAAATCCCAGTGATAAATACTCTTATCACTGGGATTTTTATGCATAACCATAGGCATACAAAGCATACAGATATTCTCCGGATACTTTAGAATCACATGATAAAGGTATTCTTAAACTGGGTACAAAAAACTAAGCCCTCCTAAAAAAGGACATCCAATTATTTGTTCCCACTATCAAATTGACAGTTTATTTAAGAATACCTTGCCGCATATTTATTAACTCCTTTTAAATAGATACTTAAATAATAGCACGTAAGAGCATATTTGTAAAGGAATCTCCAATTTTTTATCAAAGAGAGTACGTGATTACAAAAATAGCTGTAATAATGTACCAATATTTGTTATTCTATAATCTTCCAATTACTCCCGTTCTTTTTCAAGTACCAAATCAAATTGAGATACCTGCGTTGCTTTTGGTCTGCTGGTCGATATACTCCACTGTCAGCGATACCGTGACTTGATTATCCTTACGATTGTGAATAGGATTTACCAGTTCTTGAAAGATGTACTCTTTTCCGATTGGTTTTAATATCCCGTCATTCACATAGTAGGAAAGTTCACTGGCTGTCGCTGTAGGATAGAGCTTGAAGAACGTCGTTAAAAACTCATTGATTTCATTGGTTGTAATGGAATCAACCGTCCCCTCACTTTCAATGGCTTTTGGTTTATAACTTGATTTCTTAGGTATGTTGGTAATGGTCGGATTCTTAACCAGTACCATATTTCCAGAACCATCTACATAGACACTCACTATATAAGCAGAGTGGACGGTCTTTGTATTTTCTCCCTCTGTAATGAGCTGGTCTACACTGTAGGTTACATTAAACTCATTGTCGCCAGTTGGCTCTACCGTCCATATCTGAAATCCTCTTACAGAAGACGATACAGGAATATCTTTGCGTACTGTATCAACATTGAGAGCTTGAAGTTCATCTGTCAGATAGCCTTTTAGACTTTCCATTCGATTATCAATGGACTTATCGGATTGCTCCCATGAATAGTAGACTTTCGCAAAGTTCTCTACAAAATTTTCTACATGATGAGTATCAACGTATTCCTTTTCTATGATAGTTGTTTCGTGAATAGTATGAGTATCTATAGCTGTAAAGTGCTTGAATATCGCAAAGCTGAAACTAAGCCCTAAAAGTACCCACAAGGCAATCACAACCTTTTTATGAGGATTGACCTTATAGTAGACACGAGGTTTCTTTTCCTTTGGTATCTGTTTTTCTTTATTCTGATTTTTTCTAAATTTCATCATTAAATCTTCCTTTCTCATTGTTTGATTCGTCCTGCTCCCACTAAATGCTGTTGCCAGTAGGGGCTTGTTAAGTCGGCATAACCGATTGGGTCGCCTGCATGAAACATACGGTTATTGCCAAGGTATATCCCAACATGAGTAATATAAGAGCCAGCGTTATAGGTAGAATGAAAGAAAACCAAATCGCCAGCTTGTGCTTCCGATAGTGGGATATGCTGGGTCACATCATATTGCTGTTGTGCGGTTCGTGGTAAGTTAATTCCAGCTTTTCCATACGTCCATTGTGTCAGTCCGCTACAATCAAAAGAAGTAGTCGGGGAAGCTCCACCGTAAACGTATCGCCAGCCCTCATATTTCAGTGCTTCGTCCATGATGGCTTGTACCGTATCATCATCAAACTCTGTTGTGACAAGATACTGCGTTACCAGTTGCACATAAAACATATTGCCATAGTTGTATCGCCAGCCCCCATTGATAGGTATGGCTATGGGATTGGGGTAAGACACTTTTTTTCGCCACCTGAATACTCTTTTTGAGAAACTTTGAGCCAGTTCAAAGGTATATTTATTTCCACGATTAGCCACATACCCTAAGAAACCACCACCATAATTGTAGGACTGGATAACCGATTCTAAATCTACACTGAGCCTTTCGCTACTGGCTAATAATTCACTGAAATACTTCACACCTTGCTTAATGGATTCTTCTGTACTCAATGAATTAGGTGGAAGACCGAGGGATTCCGAGGACTGCATAACATCTTCCGCAGTACCGCCCTGATTCCACCTGTATAATCGCAAGAAGTATGTTGACATATTCTTCAACGCCATATTCTTTTGGCATATTTTTTTCTACCATAGGCTTATGAGCCAGCACTTCTGCGGAAACATTCACACCTCCATAATGAATATTGGAAATTCCGCTGTCCTGTTCATCTGAAAATAAAATGGCAACAAACAGAAGCAGTGAGAAGACCATCAAGAATAATCCAGAACCACCAATCACTAAAGTTTTTCAACTTCATGGTTTCTTACCGACTTTCTTAATGGTGGCGGTTTTGATTGGTGGTCTACTTTGTATTTTGTAGTGGTACTCTTTGAACAGTAGACGGACGTTCTTTTGTGATTGGACGTTGTGAAGTTCTATCTGCTGTAGTGGTTGAAGTTGCTGGCTTTTTGAACGGTTTTTTTCTTGAACGGTATTGCCTTGGCGTTCCACTTTTTGGACTTGAAAAAAATCGGACTTAACTGCTGGACGCTCTTGTTTGGCTTGTTGAGATTCCTTATATGAAGTCTGAATATTAGACTGTTTTGAGGTCTGTTCATCATGATATTGTTCTTGTCTTGTAGTCGGTCTTTCATGAACAGAAGAAGCAGGCTGTTTTTTCTGTTTGACCTGTTCCATTTCAGAGCGACGCTTCGCAATGGTTTTTCGCCTTTGTTCCTGCTGTTCCTTGCGTCCACTGGCTCTGTCCGCTTTGGTTTGAGAAATACTACTGGTTAAATCACGGACATTCTCTTTTACTTTGGATTTTCCTTGATATACTGCATATCTTGCATTGGTCGGCAAATCTTTAACCTGTTCTTTCAAACCACTAGCAGTGTCTACCATTCTGTCTTTGGTATCAGCTACTGTACCGATGGTTTGACCGATACGTTTTCCAAGTGTTGATTTTTCCTTTCCGTCTGGTCGGGAGTGATCTGCTTGTGTCCTTGCAGAACTCCCCGAACCCGACTGTCCTTTTTTACCTGTAACAATGGCAGACCCAGCCCCTAGAGTAGTCATGGAACGTCCAAGTTTCCGCTGTAGACGGTGCATGTGAGCGTGCATAAGCATACGAGGTTTTCTCATCACACGACTTCCCACACTTTGAGAATCGTTACTCTGTAGAGAAAACATACTCATTAAATCGCCCAGCTTGAAGTAGATTCCTGCAAAGGTCACAATCTGTAGAAAAGCAATCAAAAAGAACGGATAACCAGCCGATAAGGTATAGAGCATGGTTGAAATACTAAATGCTGTCGTAATAATCAATGTGATTCCAGCTCGTGTCAAAATGGTATTAAAGAGCTTTTGTTATGGCTCGTTTTGACATACCATCAAATGATGGAATCATGCTTAAAAATAAAAGCTCACAGGCAGAAACATAGCATAGATGATAAAAAAAGTACCTGCGAGAAAAATCATGATTCCTGTTAATAGGAATACAAATATGGAAATCCCAATATTGAAGACAAATAGGAAGAAGACTGTACCTAAACGGTTAATGGTCTTTGTAATGGTTAGATTGGTATTGCTTCTGTCTTCAATTTCTTCCGCAACAATTTTTTCTCTGTCTTCGCCATTGTTGGAATCTGGGCTGGTGGAGAGCAGGCTTTCCACACGGTCAATACCGATACTTTCAATGTCTGAACTGTTGTATTGAAGCAGTAGCCACGGTTGCTGAACCTGTATGGAAAAACAGGCTATCTCTGATTAAGTCCACGCTGTCCTTGCCTTGACTATCGGAATGGGGCATGACAATCTTCGTGCCAAGTGATAAACTGGCATTACTGATGTCTGATGAAAAGTCATTGATTTTTTTAATGTAGTCGGGAGCGTAGGCAATAAAGGAAGCCGATAGGATAAACACCAGCACAAAATTCATAATGGCATGAATTGCCTTTGTGGTTTCTCTCTTTATCAGTCCCGTATAGGCAACATAAACCCCAAGAACCAAAAATCAAGAGTAAGAGGAATCCAACATAGAAACCCTCTGTTGAAAATCCGTTTGCACTCACACCAGCTAAGGTCTGCATATTCTTACCAATGGAATCTGCTGTAGCGGAAATGAAGTCTAAGGAATAGGCTTCCTGTACTAAGTAACCTGTCGCATTGGAAACATACAAACTGATTGTCCAAATAAAAATTGGTAATGGCATATAGTCCATACATGACCTGTTTTTCCAATCCCGTCCGACCAGTTCCACGGAAGCCAGCCCCAGCTATTATCCACATAAAAAAATCCAGTTGATAGTTTTTCAAGTGGGTATCGGCTGTATTCATTTGCCACATTGACCGTATCATCTACCAAGCCCGCAGCTTGAACCACCGTTCCCAGCATGGCTAAAGAAAAATGGCAATCACAAGTGTGAAAGCCACTGTCATTGCCACTTTACCTAGACGTTTCAGCGTCCAGTTTGATTTTTATTCTGTTTACTATTGATGGTTTCACATTTACACCTCTTTTTCGCACAGGTGGTCTGGTATCAAAGGCATGGAGCAGTTCTTCAAATACAGGGTGGAACTGTATCACACCGACACGACCATATAAATCACTGATAAGGCATTGCCCGTTTTCCAAATCACGCAATCGCTTCTGATTGTTTTCGTCCTCTGGGTCTACACCAAAAAAAGGCTAAGGTCTTTTTTAATCTCGTTAAGGTCAGTGGAACGAAATGCAAATTTTAAGCCGAGGTTATTTTTTTCAGTTTTTTTCATCTAAGAGGTCGTCTGTATTTTTGGGTCACGAAATATACCCCAGCGTTCATAGCACGACCAGCCCGAACCAGCTTCATAGATAGTGTTTTTCCTTGTGCTACCTGTAAAAAGCTCCATGCTTCGTCTAAATCTACAATCTTGAAAATGCTTCGGTCTGTATGGATAAAGTCTAAAGCAAAGGTACTAATGACAATCAGCATAGCAACGGATAAAAAGCTCCATAGTGGTATATTCCTCAAAGGAAGTTTCCTTGTCGGGAAGTACCAAGTCCGCAACCTGTATAATGTTCAGTTGTTTTTTTCTAAGCTGATAGACTGCTCCACATAACCATTACTGAATAATAAATGTGCAAAGTCATAGTCTGTAAAACTTTTCGATATGGTCGGCTATACTGGTACTTAGTGGCGTATTCTCAACCCGTAATTCCTCAATCACTTTCATCAACCCTCGTACTTCACTATTGGTTACTGCACGAATGGCTTTTTCTAAGGATTGGGAAGCGTTCCCCATCACGAGAGGAAATCCCCGTAAGGAATGTCAGAATATCAATAGCCAGTGATTCAGAATCTTTGGGATTTTTTTCATAATCACATAAGGGTCAAGTAAGCCTTTTGTTTTTTTCTCATCAGAAGTCAGAGTGACGATATTGATTTCATGGGAAATCTCTGGCAAGGTTTCTTTCCATCTGCCACGTTCTGCTTTTTGGGTCTACAATCACTGCTTGTGCCCCATAAAGCACCGCATAATAGACGATAAGGTTATTCGCAAAAGGATTTACCACCACCCAGCGAACCAACAAAAAGCCGACGCTAACGCATTGGTTACTGAACCCTTAACCCCTTGACTGGCAAGAGCAGGTTTCAGATAGACATTGCGTCCAGTATCTAAGCTGTAGCCAACATAAATCCCCTCATTTTTCCCCCAGCATTTGAGTAGCACCAAAAACCTAAACCAGCGAGGAAATCAGAGGTCACGTATTGAATATAATCATTCATATAACGCTTGCTGGCAGGTAAAAAAATTCTTCATGTAAGCCGAGCATATCCCCAAATGGTCGTACCAGTTTTTACGCTTAAATCGTCATAAAAAAATCTTTTCACTTCATTACAACGACGTTTGAGTTCGTCAAGATCATTTGCTGATACCCTTACCACATAAGACAGCTTGTACATAGATTCCTTGCTTTTGGTCTAAATTGGTTTCCAGCTCATTCACACTTTCCAGAGCTTCCGCCACATTGGAGCTGGTTTCATTATCACTTTGCCAAGCGTGGTTATCCAAGTCTTTCAGTTCTTTCTTTTTATTGCGGACAGTAGATAGGGCTTTTACGATTCGCTACAATTTCCACATTCATTGACGTATCAATCGGGAATGTAAATTGCTGTTGCTGGTAGTAGAAGATTTCAGAGGACGGGAAGTCCAGTTCTCCGACAATGCTGTTAATGGTAAAAGTAGCTACATAGACGGTTTCATCTTCCTGCTGGATTTTTCAAATATCGCTGTTTTTTTCTTCCACCAAACAGCGAGTAGGCTTAATCAAGTCATAGTATTTAATCAGCGTTTCATTATCCAGCTTTTTTTCTTTGATAGATGGTACTCATACTCTTCATAGGCAGTGCCTGTCTGTCCGTAAAGGTGTTCAATCAGATAGCCGAAGTCGTCCTTATCTAACCTGCGGATTTTTGAAACGACGAGAGATTTTTATTTTTCTAAGAGCTTTTTCCATCTTCTGAAAAACGCAGGATTTCATCATTACTCATACTAACAAAATCGCCCATCAGCTTATGGTTCACATCATAGACAAAAATCAGACAAAGCATTTTTTTGCTTCAACGGTAAGACTTTTCATAGAAAACTCCTGATCGTTGAGAAGCAACTTAAAAGCCGATAAAGAAACGGTAGTTCACTTGATTTTCGCCAATCATGGATATTAAAGCGTCTGTCTGTTGGTCGATTTTTGTCATAGGCAACCGCTTTGAGCTTGCCAGTGACTTCATTTTTTTGGAACGCTCTTGTGCAGAACGTATGCTGGATTCTGTACTGATTTGTAAAGCATGAATTTTGCCATCACGATTTTGTGCGATAAGCTGTCTGAAAGAATCATGCACTTGTATTTTCTGTTCTGGACTTAGAAATGAGTAATTGTAAGGAACAAGCTCATAGTAAGCATAACATTCCCCGTCTTTATTCCAGACGAGATTGTTTTCAATGTATTTAATTGGATATGCCATAAAATTCACTCCTAACTGCTGTAATGGCTTCTTGTGGCTGGTTTCTGCCAAGCGTTACTTTTTTTCCTGCATAGGTCAGCTTTTGGTCGCAGTGCATAAGCAATGACAGACTTCAAAAAAATCCATAAGGCTTTTTTACCATCAAAAGTTTTTGTAGACATAAACCATGTGAAAGCCACAGGAATCCCAAAGTATTTGAGAAATGCTCCCTCTATCATGGAAAGAGGGGGCAAGTTGCCAAGTATCATCACTGCAAAGAGTGACACGACAAACCATGTCATTTGCGTAAAGGTTATGGGAAACGGAAGTCTAAAATCATTGATAGAATACAGTACCTTTTCCACAGACCAGATACTGGTATAGCTTCGTATTTTTCTTCATGTAATCAATCCTTTCATAAAAAAAATAGGGGTAGCTGATTGAGCCACCCTCGTAAAATAGAAAAATCTGCCAGTAGTAATGTACCGACAGATTTAATAGACGATTTCAAAAAAATCCCATGATTGGTTGAGATAAACGTTCCTGAAAGGTCTAAATCCCGACCATAGGCTTGATAATCAATATAGTTTTTGAAGACTAGCTGGTACTTCGCCCTAAAAGCACCCGTTTCTTCAATGTAGTAGCGTGCCACGTCATACATATCATCACAATCGGAATGAATGATAATATCCTCTTGATGTTCGCTTAGTTCTTCAATGCTTGAAAAAAATGAGTGAGCAGAGCAGATAGCTCCGATTGTAATTCTTCGGGTAATTCCGATACCATTTCCCATAGTCGATTGAGTTCGCCAATGGAAGTGTATTCGTCAACCGTAAAGGGTAACTCGTAGTCATGAATGGCGTATTCCTCATATTCATCATTCAAGCCGATTTTTCTCTTTGACTTCCTCAAAGTCAATGGGAAAGGTAAACCACGCACCGACCAATTCGCCCTCATTGTATTTGCCTAAATTCGCAATATAGACTTGCATATCGTCCATATATTCACGTCCTTTCTTTGTAGAGATTCAAAAAAATCCCTACCGCACTTTCGTTTGGTGTACCATTCCTTTGCGGAACATAAGAAAACCACTTATATTCCACAAAAAGAACGGTTTTATTTAAGCACCAATAATGCGATTGAATAGCTCTAGTAAAAATGTCTTTTACTCCAGCAGCGTTGAAGACTAAGCCAACCGCAATAATCGCAATAATTAAAAAAAGCCAATCAGTTTGCTAAACTCACGCTTGAAGCTAAGATACAAGCCAATCACAACGATTGCTAAAAAGCACCAGTGATTGAGCGTTTGATAGAAACCAGTTATAAAGGTTTTGTCCAAAAATTCATAAAAAAATGTTCTCCTCTCTATATTCAATGAATTTGTATTTGAGTTATTTTTTTGTTGTTATCACGTCCTGTTCTTTTTACTGACTGTTGCTTCAAAAATCTGCTTGTGTCGGTCTGTCAGTTTCGCATGGTCGAGAATGTCTTTTTACAACCTGCGTCTGGTTGATTTCATCAAGTTTAATCGCAACCTTTAAGGTCGGGGCAACTTGATGAGATAGCCAGTTCAGCGTCCTTTGGAAGGAGTAAGGCTCTGGTTTTTGTGGTTAGTTTTAATCGTTCACGATTGTTCCCCAATAAACCAAGCCCATTCTTCATTCAGTTTCCAATCAGAACGAGGTTTGGAATCGTCTTTATCTACAAAAACGGATATACCGATTGATAATTTTTAAAGGCGGTATGCTCTGGATTGTCATAGACGAGTAAATCACGGACTGCATAATAGGCACGCTCATTTTTTCAATCGAATCTCAAAACGGTTTTTTTACTTCTGCGTCTTCAATGGGAATATCATTTTTTTCTTGTACTGCTCGTAGTCCTTTTTCATAGATACAGAAATAAACTTCACTTTGTAATGAACCGATATAGAGGGTGTTTCCCATACATTCCTTTTTCCTCTTTGCGTACCAGTTCGCCACTGCGATAGCTTTTTAAAAACTGCGGAAGACGGAGATACATTCTTCCTGTTGGCACTTTTTCAGTGAGTACAGGGATATTCAAAATCCCTGTCTTATCGTTAATGGCAAGGTCAAGGCGTTTCATCACACCGCCAGCCACCAAAAACGTCCATAAAGAACTCATACCAGCTTCTTTGTTGTGCCAGAAGATAGCTTTCAAATTGTCTGCACCCACGACCTTTCAATTCCACCAGAACTCCTTTGTCCAGTTCATGGGAGCAAAGGACGAATATGTCGCCTAAAGCATAATGCTCTGAATAAGAATAGAAACCATAGTCCCTCATGAAGAAAAATAGGACAGTTTCAGTTGTAAGATGTTTTTCGACCACCTGCTGTACGTCTGTTGTCGGAAAGCGAATCCTTACATAATCAAACAGCATTTCAAGGGGAGCGTCGGGATTGAAGCGTTCCAGAGCTTCCCAAAGGGACTGCTGTAAATCCTCTGATGGCTTGACTTTTTCCTGTTTCAATATCGCTTAGATACTGCCTTGTAATACCAGTCGCAACAGCTAAACGGTTTTGAGATAGTCCATAAGCCAAGCGTTTTTTTCTTTTTAAATGCTGTAACCAAGTTTGTTCATTCAGTAAAAATCCCTCCAATCAAAAAAGGCGTATGTCAACTTTTTAAAGCCCATTTGACATACGCTGAAATTTTGTAAATCCCTTTGTAACCAAAGGATTTTTCTAATGTTTTTTTGACTGTTTCCTGTCGATTTGTACCCCCCTGTTAGATACGGGGGGTTAAGTGCTGGCGTGGCTATTGCCACACCAGCCAGCAAGATCAGTCCACACCTGCGACTTCCGCTTCGCACGTCGCCTGCGTGGACTGTCTGCTGTTGGATAACTTTTTAATTTCCTCCAAGAAATCATATCCTTTTTGGTACAAGGGGAGTATAAAACTCTGATATGACACTTGTTCCTACATCAACATAGCCACGACCTTTGATTCGCTTTAAGAAGAAATCCTTTTGTACGTCACTGCCAAACATCATGCCATAGCCCATTTCAGACATACGACCTAAAGCCACTCTGAAATTAAACTGATCACGGATTCCGTCGCCTAAATATTTTTGCGTCTGGACGTTGACAAGCCAGTATTAGAAAGAAGCCAGCTTGACGACCTAACATGACAATCTGTTTCAGCTTATTCATAACTGCGGTGTTTTCTTTTTGTTCCCAGCATTTCCATGAAAGCGACGTATTCATCAAAGATTAAGAAGTGTGCCGGGAGACCTAAGTAAGCATAATTTTTTGCCAGTCTTATAGTTCTTCATCTGCTTCATTTCCTCACTACGTTTCATCATTTCTTCATAGAATGTTTCAATGCAAGAAAGCAAGTCTTCTTTTCTATAGTAGACATTTGCCATCACAGAACCTAAGTCCGCAAGGTCAGCATTTTTTTCGGGTCAAGAATATACAGTTTTTGAATCTGTATGAAGCAAGGCTTCAATCAGTGTCAGTATAAAGTAAGTTTTACCGCCACCTGTACCACCAGCAATCAACATATGAGGGAGCTTATCATATTCCCACCATACGTTTTTTTCATTAAGCGAAGTTTACCATCTTTAGCTTCTACTTCATCAATAGAAATACGACTGGCTATGGTGTCATAGAGCAAAGTATATTCCACATAGGAATCCTTTAACTCTTTATCCGTCAGCTCACAGTACAAGCCACTCTCTAATTTCTTTTCCAAGTGTAAGAGTTGGTCTTGATATTTTCCCAGCGTGATTTCCACCCGTATCTGTATCAAGCCATTTTTTTAAGTCGATAATACATTTTTAGGGAAGTAGGTTATCTTTTTCCTTTGTACGACCAGCACTATCTTTAAAGAAACCCTCTGTTTTTGACCTGTTCAGATTCATACCACTTGTTTTTCAAGTATCATCTTTGCCAGTTTTTTTGACGGTGGTAAAGTTGTTTAACCGTATCATAGCGAACCCGTTTGAATACAAACGCTACCAGCAAGCAGATAAGAATTGCGACACTGAAACTGATAATTAAATAGGGAATGTCAATCTTATCTGCTTGTGATAGGTTAAAATCCTGCCAGTTGATCTGCTGGATTGTCTTCACATGAAACAGTCCGACAACCAGCAGGAAAACAGGCAGGAGTGACGCTATCGTAAAATGAAAGACTAAATCTTTACCAGATGGGCGAATCCTTTTTACCACGCTGTTTCATGCGAAAAAGTCTCCTTTCTACCTAGCGACTATTTGTCTTGTGTCGGTTCTTTCTTTTGCTTGTGGTTGAGCTTTGAATGAACTAGAATCCTTTGTCAGCACAATATCGTCTGCCTTGATATACCAGTCAACATCTGCTCCTTGATAGGTGGCAGTAGCAACGGTGTCCGCAATGGGATTGATAAGTTCCACCCGTGCGTTATAATCAAACTCTTTCAAAGGCACGCTGGCAGGAATACTTACTTGAATCATGCGTCCTTGTCCTTTGGATTTTTAAGTCATAGGTACGTTCCTTGATTTCATCTGAAACCGACCCGTCTTCATTTTTGGATTCTCACTTCACGACGTAGAGCAGAGAATTTCAATTCTCCAAAAGTCGTGTCTTTATCTAATACAATGCCATTTGCTAATCTCATCATTTTTCCTCTCTTTCTTTATTCTTTTATCATGTCGTCAGCATGTAAAAGGTAATTTGTAAAACCACGAGTGCCGATTTTGTAGCCCTCTGCGGTAATACGTGGATTGACTAACTTCACACGTTCCTCAAAGCCGAAATGTTTTTTTCGCCAGCTTCAGCAGGAAGCACCACCACAATATCATCTGCTCTTTGAACATCAGAATAGAGATTATAGCTTCTTGATAAGACAGTTAGCCGTCCGTTGATTCTTCGCTGAACGACTTTATCCTCGCCAGCAAATTCTAAATTGCCGAATGTTTTTTTCCATGTTGGGAATCACAAATTTAAGTTCCATATTTTTTTACCTATCCTTTCTTTTTTTATTGGCTGAATGAATGTTTGATGGTCTTAAAGAGTGGGGAACGACCTTTTGATTCTTGATTTTTTTGTTTTCATAAGTTCACTTCCTTTCAAAAATCGGGTAAAAAAATAGACACCTCATTTTTTTGAAGTGTCTACCTATTAAATATTCAAATTTTATTGAAGTATCTTTATATCTTCACTTTTCAAGGATAAATCGTCGTATCAAAAGCTCATTCATAAGTAGTAAATTAGTAGTAAATTGAGTGGTTTTTGACCTTGATAAAGTGTGATAAGTCCAGTTTTTTTATGCGGATAACTAGATTTTTTTATGCTATTTTTTTCTTTGAAAAAAAGTAATTATTATTGAATATCTGTTCAAACATTTTTTTCTTTTCTAAGGTTAATATAAGTATATATACTTTTAAAAAAAGGAAGTCAAACATCTTGCTCATAAATTTTTTTGCATTTTTAAAAAAAATACATTTTTGTCATATAATAATGTGGAAAATTGACGGATTCCTTAAATAATCATATAATATGAATATGTAAACCCTTACATACTATTCTACTTATACTTGATAAAATGCAAGTTCTTGAGGATCTATAAATATATAGACACTCTTCTATTTATAAAGTGAAATAAAGAATCACGGAGAAAGTTTATGGATATTAAAGAGACATTCAACCAGCTAGACAATACAAAAATTTAATGATTTCAATAATCGCCTTGAAGGTTTTGAGAAACTTTTTAAAGACAAATATTATTTTACCCATCCCGAAGATTTTTAGCTCAATCTTTTAGCATTTTGGTAAAAGTATGGAAAAAAAGTACAAGTAAATATATTTTTATCGAAAGGAGAGATATATGAGTGAAATAGTTATTAATGCTCAGAATTTATCTAAAAATTTTTTTATAATTTTTGATTCAAGACTCCCATTTATCAAGAGATTTTTTTGAAACGTAATCAAATAACGATTCGAGCTGTTCAAGATATTAGTTTTACGATTAAGAGAGGGAGTATAGTTGGCTTTTATTGGGAGTAATGGAGCTGGTAAATCCACAACGATTAAAAATGCTGACTGGGACTCTTTATCCTAGTTCCGGAAAAATTAGAAGTGAATGGAGAAATTCCATTTAAAAGAAGTATAAATTTTAGAAAAAAATTTCAATAGTAGTAGGAAATAAATTACAGTTATTTCAAGATGTTTCGGCTATGGATTATTTTTCAATTGATTGGTACTTTATATGAGGTAGAACCGGCGATTTTTACAAGAACGAATTCAGGAATTAAGCAATTTGTTGAATGTAAAAAGATCAGCTTTACCAGCAGGTCCGGACCCTCTCTCTTGGACAAAAAAATGAAAATGGAGTTTATCGCAGCATCTTTAACAAGTCCGGAAATATTATTTTTTTAGACGAGCCTACTATAGGGTTAGATATACAGTCTAAAAAAAGATATCAGAACATTTTTTTAAAGAAAATGAATGAAGAATGTCATACTACTATTATTTTTAACGAGTCATGATATGGATGATATTTCGTCTGTTTGTGACGAATTAATCGTCATTGACAAAGGAAAAAAATTATTTTGCAGGAGTCAATGGATGTTATTTTTATCTAAATTTTTCTGATTTTTAAATATTTAAAGATAAAAATGACATTAGATTTGGTACCAGAGTTATACTCTGTTAAAGGAGTAGTAGTCATTTCTCAAACAAAAATCGGAATGTATACTAAAAAAATACCTAGAGATTTTTGTCTTTGAGACATTAGAATCAATCAATAAGCTTGTAGATATAGAAGATTTTTGAAATATCAAATCTTTCTTTAGAAGAAATTATTTTTACAAAAACTATTTTTACAAAAAAAGGAGCACAATTGAAAAAAAGAAATGTCTATTATTCTGATATCATTTCGATCTATTTTTGAACTATAAATCAAGTGTACTATTGTTAATGTTACAGGCAAGTATACAAATTATGATATCAGTATTTTTTTATGGACGTATATATATCAGAGTAACCAGATAAATATAGCAGGATATGATTTTTACCTCAATGGTTCAATACTATTTGGGGACTATAATTTTTTTCATATTTTTGTTTTTTTATCCAGTTGATTGGGAAATCAATGACGATGTTCATTCAGGAAATTTTTTTAGCATATTAATAAAACCTGTTACTTTTTTTATAAGTATTATTTTTTTGTAAAATGCTTGGAGATAGGCTTGCTCATTTATTATTTATCATCATTCCTGTCATTTTTATTCTCCAGTGTTTATTACAAGAATGAGTTATTAACCATTGAAATTCTTATTTTAGGAAGTATTGCAATTATTCTATCTATGGTTCTATGGTTTTTTTAATATCATGTTGTGTAGGTATGCTTTCTTTTTGGTTAGAAAAATATTTTTTTGTCCTTACTGTTAAAGAAATAGTAATTCAGTTTTTTTATCAGGAATATTATTGCCTTTTAAGTTTTTTTCAAATAATTTTCGTCTGTTTTTTTAGATGTATTACCTTTTAAATACTTAGTATATGAACCGCTTCAGATGTTTAGTAATGATACATATAAATTAATAGACTATTTGAGAATTATTTGTATTCAATTGATTTGGTGCATCATTTTTTTATATTATATCAAGATTCATATTGAGAAAAGGAGTGGAGCACTTCTCAAATGTGGGAGGATAAAATGTTTAGAATAAAAGTAATTTTTTTAGGCTACTTCATTTTTGGTTTTAAATCTGATATGAATTTTTCATTTTGACTTCTTTTTGTGGTCTATTTTTCGTCGATACTGTGGATTGGTTTACCTATTGTATTTTTTTAGATTGATTTTTCTTAAACATAGACTCTTTTAATGGTTGGGACTATTATCAAATTTTTATTTTTTTGGTAGGTTCCTACACTATTGTAGATGGAGTTATGATGGGATTGTTAATTAGAAGTATGGGAATTTTTAGAATCAGATATTTTTGAGTGGTAACTTGGATCAAATTTTATTGAGGCCGTTTGATACTCAGTTGTTCTATATTTTTTTAGATCATTTAATTTAGTTCAATTCGTGAATACTTTTTTTGGTCTTATGATCATTTTTTATAAGTTATGGAAATTTAAATGTACATTTAAATTCATTAAAAAAATATTATTTTTATATCCTTTCTTTAATGTGTGGTTGTATTATATATTATTCAATTTGGTTTCTAATAACGATTAGTTCATTTTGGTTCCCAACTAAATTTTTCAAAAAGTAGATGTATTTTTGAATTATATTGGAATTTCTAAGTATCCATATAATATTTTTTTACAGGTATTAACAGATTGATCACTATGTTATTTGTTCCCAATTTATTAATTGCCAATCCTGCAGTATTAATATTTTTTTAGGGAAAGATACATTGAACCTATTTTTTTCTATCAAATAGTTTTTTTACAGTTTTTTTGATTATTATCAGTCGTACAATTTTTTTAGAAAAGGATTGAAAAAAATATGAAAGTGCAGGAAGATAAACAATGTTGTTCAGTTATATGTTTGACTAAAGGAAGTGATTCGCTGTACTTTGTTTTGTGGTCATTGAAACATCAGATAATTATAAACTATAATTTAAAGAATAGTATTATTAACTTATAGGTGCTAAGAAAAAATTTAAAGAAATTCCCTCATTCAATCAAACTTATTCATATTTTTTAAAATAAGAAAATAGTTGGATTTTGATGATGGTTGATATAAAGCTAAACTGAAAGTACCTGAAATCCAACTGTGTCAAACCAGGTCATACGATCTGTGAGAAAAAGAACACATAACAAAAAGAGGAGCTTCACAATAAAGTTCCTCTTCTTTTATATATCCGAATCATTATTCTTATTTCAAAAAAGGTAGTGAAAAAGGTAGTGATTCGGTTGATTTATATTGCAATGTAGTGAAATTTAGAATTTCAAGAATCGCTTAAAATCAAGGTTTCTAACATCTATTGACGTGTAGTGAACCCCTATTTCACCTCTGTAAACACAACGTGTTTGCGAAGTTTTGGTGAGTATTTCTTCAATTGAAGACGGTCTGGAGTGTTACGTTTGTTTTTAGAAGTAAGGTACAAGCGTTCACCAGATTCTTTGTGTTCAAGTGTAATATTTACGCGCATGGTATCTCCCTTCTATTATTCAGCTGATGCAGCTTTAGCGATCTTACGTCCTTTGTAGTATCCTTTAAGTGATACACGGTGTGAACGTGAGTAATCTCCAGTAGTTTCGTCAAAGTTTACAGATGGAGCTGTTACTTTGTAGTGTGTGCGACGTTTGTTTTTCTTCGCTTTTGAAGTGCGACGTGCAGGTACTGCCATTTCGTTTTTCTCCTTTTAAGATATAAATTCAATTAGGTTTGATTTTCATCAACTTCAATAGTATATCAAAACTTTTTTGTAAAGTAAAGTTACTTGACAAAAAAAGATAAAAAAATTTTCCCATCCAAGATTCTGGATAGGAAAATAGATTAAATATCAATCTCGAAGGGTTCATCAATGGTTTCTGAGACGTATTTCCCGTCTTTCTTCCGTTGCTTGACACATTCTGTAAGAAGATATTCAATTTGCCCGTTGACTGATCGAAAGTCATCTTCTGCCCATGATGCGAGTGCAGCGTATAGCTTATTCGAGAGTCGAAGGGGGATTTGCTTTTTTTTAGCTTCTGCCATTTCTAATAAAGACTTCCTGTATTGACAATTGGTTGTGCATCATGATTGCCACAGAGAACGACTAGGAGATTTGAAACCATAGCTGCTTTACGCTCTTCGTCAAGTTCTACTAATTCTCCTTCATTGAGACGTTCTAGTGCCATTTCAACCATTCCTACAGCGCCATCAACAATCATCTTACGTGCATCAATAATGGCTGATGCTTGTTGACGTTGAAGCATGACAGCTGCAATTTCTGGAGCGTAAGCTAGGTAAGTAATACGTGCTTCAAGGATTTCCAAGCCAGCATCCTCAACACGACTTTGGATTTCTTCACGAATACGGTTAGCTACAATTTCGCTAGAACCACGAAGGCTACCTTCATCTGCTTGCCCGTCACCTGTAGTATCTACATTAGGAGACACATCGTAAGGATAGATACGGACAATATTACGAAGGGCGCTATCACACTGCAGTGAGAGGTATTCTTTGTAGTTATCTACGTTGAAGACTGCTTTGGCTGTATCGACAACTCTCCAAGTTACCGCGATTCCGATTTCTACAGGGTTACCTAAGCAATCGTTAATCTTTTGACGAGAATTACTCAAAGTCATAACTTTAAGGGAAATCTGTTTCTTGCCAATTTCAAGATTTACATCATTGCCATTTGATGATTTCATCCCTGAAAAAGGGGATTTCGTGCTAACGTCACCACTTTGACCGAGTCGAGTGTGAATTGCAGGATTGACTGCTATGCTGAAGGGATTGACAAAGTAAAAACCAGGTTCTTTGATGGTACCTGTATAGTTACCAAAGAGAGTCAAAACCAGAGCTTCCTGAGGTTTGACAACTTTTAAACCAGCATGAGCTAGAACTGCAATAAGACTTAATAAAAGCCCGATAATAACTCCAAAAATGTTTTCCGAACCAGCACCAATGATAAATATAAAGAAACCAAGTACGAGTGTCAACTCAATGAGAATCAATGCTACTACACCATTTGGTTTTGAATTGATTAGTTTTTCAGTCATCAGAATGACCTCCTGTTTTTGATATCTAAATGATATCACTTTAATTTTAAATGTCAACAAAAATATGCAAAAAAATTTAAGAAAATTTCAACGACTTGAATTGTCTGAAAATTTAAAAATTTTCTTCTGTTATTCAGGTAAAATTTGTGCTATAATGGTAAAAACTGAAATGAGAGGGACTTAAATGACAGAATTAGATAAACGTCATCGCAGTAGCATTTATGACAGCATGGTCAAATCACCAAACCGCGCTATGCTTCGTGCGACTGGAATGACAGATAAGGACTTTGAAACACCGATTGTCGGAGTTATTTCCACTTGGGCGGAAAATACACCATGTAATATCCACTTGCATGACTTTGGTAAATTGGCTAAAGAGGGGGTTAAATCTGCAGGTGCTTGGCCTGTGCAGTTTGGAACCATCACGGTAGCAGACGGGATTGCTATGGGAACGCCAGGTATGCGTTTCTCTTTGACATCTCGTGATATCATCGCGGACTCAATCGAAGCCGCTATGGGGGGGGCACAACGTGGATGCCTTCGTCGCTATCGGTGGCTGTGATAAGAACATGCCTGGTTCTATGATTGCCATTGCCAATATGGATATTCCAGCCATTTTCGCCTACGGTGGTACCATCGCCCCTGGAAACCTGGATGGAAAAGACATCGACTTGGTTTCTGTATTTGAGGGAATTGGTAAGTGGAACCACGGTGATATGACTGCCGAGGACGTAAAACGTCTGGAATGTAATGCCTGCCCTGGACCTGGTGGCTGTGGTGGTATGTATACTGCAAATACTATGGCTACTGCTATCGAAGTGTTAGGTATGAGTTTGCCAGGTTCTTCTTCGCACCCAGCCGAATCGGCTGATAAGAAAGAAGACATCGAAGCAGCTGGACGTGCCGTTGTCAAAATGCTTGAACTTGGAATCAAACCTTCAGATATCTTGACTCGTGAAGCCTTTGAAGATGCCATTACAGTTACTATGGCTCTGGGTGGTTCTACCAATGCCACTCTTCACTTGCTCGCCATTGCCCACGCAGCTAATGTTGACTTGTCACTTGAGAATTTCAATACGATCCAAGAACGTGTGCCTCACTTGGCTGACTTGAAACCATCTGGTCAGTATGTCTTCCAAGATCTTTACGAAGTTGGTGGTGTGCCTGCGGTTATGAAGTACTTGTTGGCAAATGGATTCCTTCACGGAGACCGTATCACATGTACTGGTAAGACCGTCGCTGAAAACTTAGCTGACTTTGCAGATCTTACTCCAGGTCAAAAAGTCATCATGCCACTTGAAAATCCTAAACGTGCGGACGGTCCGCTTATCATCTTGAACGGTAATCTTGCTCCTGACGGTGCAGTTGCCAAGGTGTCAGGTGTTAAGGTTCGTCGTCACGTTGGTCCAGCTAAGGTCTTCGACTCTGAAGAAGATGCTATCCAAGCTGTCTTGTCAGATGAAATCGTTGATGGCGATGTTGTCGTTGTTCGCTTCGTTGGTCCTAAGGGTGGTCCTGGTATGCCTGAAATGCTATCACTTTCATCGATGATCGTTGGTAAAGGCCAAGGAGACAAGGTTGCCCTCTTGACAGATGGCCGTTTCTCTGGTGGTACTTATGGTCTCGTTGTTGGACATATCGCTCCTGAAGCTCAGGATGGCGGACCAATTGCCTATCTCCGTACAGGCGATATCGTCACTGTCGACCAAGATACCAAAGAAATTTCCATGGCCGTTTCTGATGAAGAACTTGAAAAACGTAAGGCAGAAACAACCTTGCCACCACTCTATAGCCGTGGTGTCCTTGGTAAATATGCCCATACCGTATCTTCTGCTTCTCGTGGAGCCGTTACAGACTTCTGGAATATGGAACAATCTGGTAAAAAATAAGCAAATCAAAAGCAAGCCTCAAAATGGCTTGCTTTTTTGTCTGTTTCAAAATAGATAACTATCGTGGAGGTAGTCCTAGAGCTATACGACCGTAGCGACTGATGCGTGTAATCTTCCAGGCAGGCGACCAGGTAACTTCAACTCTGACATCCTCAATTCCATCAATTTGTTTTAAGCCTGCCACAATCTCAATTGGTAGGCTTTCTGCACAGTCACAAGCAGTATCAGTGAAGGTCATGACAACTGTACAAAGCCCAGCCTCATCTAAATGAATCTCATAAATCAATCCAAGATTGTATACATCTAACTCCACATCTGTATCAAAAACCTTTTCGAGCACTTCAATGATTTGATCTTCCAATGCTAGAGCACGGTCATTAATTTTGATATCTTCTCTCATTGCATTCCCTCCATCTGATAAATATCCCCTATTTTCTCATAATTCTGACAATTTGGCAAGTTTTTCTCCATTTCCTACTTCCTAGCAGCTATCTAGCTAGATAAAAAAGCAGAGATTGGACATCTCTGCTTTTGTTTGTTAGGGTTTATCTTGATTTAACTGGTTTATCAGCAAGAGCCTTGATAGCAGCAGCAATTGTTTCTGCATAAAGTTTAGCTCCTTCTTCCTGTTTTGCACTGTCACTACCAAAGTGTACCTGGTCCGTCCCTTTCCAGATGTCAGGATTGTCCTTGGCCACTTGGTTCCAATCGGCAAGTTCAATATATGGATACTTCTGCGCTACTTCTCTTGCATAGCTTGCGTACTGCTCTACATAAGGTTGTGTTTCCTGAGTTGTATCACCCTCGTACGGAGTCAAAAGAACAAGTTGATGTCCTTTAGGTAGATTTGTCACCAAGGAATCAATATCAGCCTTGTAGTCCTCTGGATTATTAACTCCTGTAGCAACAACTACAATTTTAGGCAAGGCTTTATTTTGGCTATTATTGAGCATAATTGCCGTTGCATGCTTGGTGTTTCGACTTACTTGTCCATCTGTCTGAGCATCTGGCAATACCTCTTGCAAACCAGAAATCGCACGCAAGGTTACCGAATCACCAATAATGGATACCCCATCAGCTATATTGTAGCGACTAGCCTCTGCCTGTTCAGCCATGGTCTTTGTCCGAACAAGACCTGCCTGAGCTTGCTTGAGTCCCGTTTCTATTAAGTCCGTTTCAAAAGCACCAACTTGTGGAGCTATCATGACAATAATGACTGAAATCAAGGCAAGGACTCCGAAACTACCTGCAAAGATTTGTCTGATAAAAGGAACCTCTTCCGCTTTTTGCAAAAAGCCAGCTAGTCTTTCCAGCTATCATTGGTCTCGATAACATAGAAGGACAAAGTCGCAAAGAGATAAGACAATAGAATTGTTAAAAATAACTGCTGGCAGATTATCCATTAACTGAGTGAAGATAATGTAGAATGGCCAGTGAAAAAGATAAACTGCATAACTTGTATCTGCCAAAAAAAGCTGATCACCGTTGGTTCTTCGATTGTTGGTGTTTTTTTCGTGCAAAAATTCGTGTCGCAAGAATCATAAAAACTGTTGCCAAACTTGCCAACAAGAAACCAAGTAAATAAGCAAAGAGAGACGTAAACTTAACAAAGAAGGTTAGTATAAGGAGAAGACCTAATCCTCCCGCAAAAAAATCAACGAAGCTTGTTTTATGTCCAGAGCCTGATTCAAACGTTTGAGCAGAGGTGTTGTCTGACGAACCCCCACTAAAGTAGCAAGGACACTACCCAAAAAGAATGGGTAAACATGGGTCAAACTTGAAAAGTAAATGCTAGAGTAGGAGCTAACGATAAAGCTACCAATAAACATAGAGAGGAAGCTAATGATAAAACTCGTAGATGACAAAAGGAAGACTATTCCTCGTAACTGTCCACCTGTCTTGACACGCTTAGACAAGAACCAAACTGCCAAACCCCACAAGATATAGTAATGGACCTCAACCGCTAGGCTCCAATTGTGAACAAAAAGATGAGGGATAAACTGAGATTCGTAGGTTCCCCCTGTTAACATCTCGTAAAAGTTGGTCATAAAACCAATAACTCCAGCTATCTGACCTCCAATCCCAGCAACATAATCTTTCCGCACTAAGAAAGTAAAAGGCATGGTTACCAAAATCATCAAAACCACTGGTGGAAAAATCCGATAAAAGCGTCTCTTAAAAAATCCTAAGATGTCAATTTCCTTCTTCTGACCAAATTCCTCTAATAAGAGAGAAGTAATCAAAAAACCTGAGAAGGTGAAAAAGACGTCAACACCGAAAAATCCTCCAGGGAAGACTGGCTGAAAGAAATGGTACAAGAGCACCAAGAACAAGCCTGTTATCCTAATCAAGGAAAACCATTTAATACGCATACGAGTTTATTCTCCATATATTAGATGTAAAACCATCTAATTTTCATTCCATAATACATTTATTTTATCAAAAAAAGAAGAAAAATCCTAAGAGAAAACTTAGGATTTCAGCTTTATTATCAATAAATGTTAGAAATTACGTCCAGATTTATTATAGCCATATTTTTCAACGAAATGTTCACGGAAGTCCAAGAGATTATCGTCCATAATTGCTTGACGAACCTGTTTCATAAGATTGAGCAAGAAGTATAGGTTATGGTAACTTGTCAAACGGATACCGAAGGTCTCATCTGCCTTGAGCAAATGGCGAAGATAGGCACGTGTATAATTCTTACATGTGTAGCAATCACACTCATGATCGAGTGGTGTAAAGTCTTCCGCAAACTGGGCATTCTTGATAACCAAACGCCCTTGGCTGGTCATACAGGTACCATTACGAGCGATACGGGTTGGCAAGACACAGTCAAACATATCCACACCACGGATAACCCCATCAATCAAGCTATCTGGCGCTCCTACTCCATCAAGTAACGAGGTTTGTCCTCAGGAAGTAGTTGGGTCGTAAAGTCCAAGACTGCATTCATCTCTTCGTGAGTCTCTCCTACTGCCAAGCCACCGATAGAGTAGCCTGGAAAATCCATACTCACTAGGTCTTGAGCTGACTGACGGCGAAGCTCCTCAAATCCTGCCCCCTGCACAATTCCAAACAAGCCTTGGTCATGTGGGCGACTATGGGCTTTTAATCCACGCTCAGCCCAACGGCTGGTACGCTCAATTGATTTCTTAACGTAGTCGTAAGGTTGATAAAACTGCGGACACTCATCAAAAGACATCATGATGTCTGAGCCCAGATTGTTTTGGATAGAAATAGCCTTTTCAGGTGATAGAAACATCTTTGAACCATTGAGGTGGTTCTTAAAAGTCACTCCTTCTTCAGTGATGTTTCGACTATCCGCTAGAGAATAAACCTGGAAACCTCCACTATCTGTCAAGATAGGCTGGTCCCAATTCATGAATTTGTGGAGTCCTCCGGCTCGAGCAATCAACTCATCTCCCGGACGAAGCCATAAGTGATAGGTGTTAGATAGGATAATTCCTGAACCCATCTCTTTTAATTCTTCTGGTGACTGAGTCTTGACAGTGGCTTGTGTACCAACTGGCATAAACATGGGGGTCGGGAAGGTTCCGTGGGGTGTGATAATCTCTCCCAGACGAGCTCCAGTATGTTTTTCTTTCTTAATTAATCGATATTTGATTGGTGAATCTGACATTTTTTACCTCCGAAGCTGGGAAAAACAGTCCCCGTTCTTACTTTTTGCCCAAGGGCATACTGTATGATTCTATCAAAAAAAACGGGAACTGTCACGAACTATGGTATAATGAAAGAATGAAATACCCAAAGATTGATTTAAAAGAAGTTCGTCAGCAAGCCAGACAATTTCAAAATGAATATCCTAAGCTCCTGATCGTCTTCTTATTACCAAGCCTCCTCTTAATTTTGTCTAGTTTTATAAGACCGCTCTCCCTGCTCAATGAAAAAGTCTTTGAACAGTCTTTCCTGAGTTTTCTCGGAGCGCTCTTCCAATCAACTCTCTTTCCTATAGCCCTTGGATTTACCAGCTCCATCATCTTAACGGGTGCCCTTTTTACAACTTTGAATCTACTAAGAGATCCTGATGTTGAGCTTTCCCTCAAGAATACCTTATCCATCTTAAAAAGTGAATTCTTTACTCAGACTTTCTTGACACTCTTACTCAAGCGTTTCTATCTCTTCTTATGGAGTATACCAAGTTGGATGGGGGTTTATTATCTCTTTTATAGTAGTATCATGGCGCGAAAATTTGTGGAGCTGCATCCCGAATTTCCAAATGTGGACTTGACCAATCTAGATACCGAACGCTTTCTTCTAACTTTTGCTCTCTACTTTTTTGGTAGTATCCTACTCATGGTCTTGGGGAACGTTCTCTATATCCCTCAATACTATGCCTACTCTCAGGTAGAACTTCTGCTAGGTGACACTCTAGGAATTGGTTTACCAAAACCGAGTCAAATCTTGAAAACCAGTCGCTTCCTTATGAAAGGCTACAAGTTCCAACGTTTCGTCCTTGATTTACAACTTCTTCCTTGGTATTTTCTCATTTGGCTTAGCTTTGGAATTGCTAGCATCTCCATTTATCCTTATGTTTATAGTAGTCAGATTTTCTTTTACAAAACCTTACTCCATCTCAAACGACGAAAAGCATAAATTAAAACCAGCGCCTTCTAGAAAGTGCTGGTTGTTTTTATTTAAATAGTCACTTGATCTCTATCTTTAACCATGTAGTGTTTCAGCGGAGTTAGGCTTGCTAACCAATATAGGAAGCCACCAAAAATCGCTGTAAATCCACTACCTGTTGTAACCAAGAAGATTGAGCTCTGGATTTGAGCAGTTACTGGATTATAGACAAATAGTACAGCTACAACTAGTGAAATGAATACACAAGATAATCCAACGAGATTAAAGCCTTTTGTGAATTCATATGCCTGATGGCCTTCAAGAAAGTATGCTGAGCGCAAATCAAGTTTGCGTTTTCTGAGCAAGAAATAATCAACAACAATCATTCCAATAATAGGACCTTGAATATAGGCTGCAAGCGAGATGAAGGAGCCAAAGTATTCTTCCACTCCACCCCAGATTGTCAGAGCACTTACATAAACCATGGCAATCCAAACCATTAACTTGTAGCTTACCTTAGGCATCCCACTCTTGACAATCATACAGTTTACATAAGACCCTGTTCCTTGTGTTCCGATATTGGCAAAAGCTACTAGTAATAAACTCAAGAGAGCAAAGGCTGGAGTACTTAGTGTTGAAAGCATGGTTGTTGGATCACTTTCGTAAACTCCTGTCTTCACAAACATAGCTAGAGCCATAACACCACCCGTCGCAACGAAGAAAGGCGCTACTACACCATATGACAAGGCTGTTGCCCAATAACCGCTACGTTCTGTTTTAGCTAAACGTGGCAATACAAGAGCCTGAGTAGACCAAGAAAAGGCGAAGGCTACGTTTCCTTCTCCTGAAAGCATGAAGCGTTCAAGAGGAGTTAGATCTCCTTGTGTTGCTGGTTGAATATTCATAATATCTGCAATTGGTACCGCTACGAAACAAATACCTACGATGATCAAACCTACAAGTAACAAAGCGATAACCAAGAAACGGTTTGTCCACTTAATGACTTCAGGTCCACCAAGAGCAATTAAAGTTCCCAATAAGACACAGAGTGTCCCAAGAATCGGTGCCCATAACCCCTTATCAAGTCCAAAACTATTCGCCAAATGAATCATAGAACTTGCAAACAGATTTGCAGCAACAGCATACCAACCAAAGTTAGCTAAACTAATTACGGTTGATAAGAGGGCTACTCCACGTTTCCCTAAAACCGCTCGGAGCCAAATCCATAAATCAATTCCGTATCTCACTGCAAATAAGATAGGAAGACATTCAATAAAGACCCAGATAATATTAAAACTAAAAATATTAATCAGCATTTGACTGAAAGTCAAGTACTGAGCTACATAGGTACCTTGCGTGTAGCACCAAGTTGCAATCGCAAAACCACTGGTTGATAAGAATAAGTCCCAGAAGGAATATTGACGATCCTTATTAGTCATCGGTACAATCCCAGTTATGGTTTCTTGTTGAATAAAGTCATTCATTTTTGACATTATTGGATTCCTCCTGTCATGGCTAGGATAATCAAAAGTAGGTTAACGATAACGGCAAATGTTACTAGGATAAAGTCCTTTCTCAGGAATGGTTTTGGAAACTCATACTCTGGAGATTCCATCTCTTCTAGTCTATGCTTGGTCTCTTCTGCGACTAGTTGTTCAATTTCAGATACAGTTTTCATCTCAATCTTCCTCCAAATACATATTTAATGCAAGTTGACCATATTGTTTGGTATAACGATACCAAATGTACAAAAATTCTCCGACAGGTTTACCGACACTCTCTTGGAATAAGGCCCACAAAAACCAATAATAAGATGTCACTGCCACATAGGCTAAATAGTGACGTTTTGTTTTTGTATCTGGAACTTCTTGCAAGTAAATCTCAAGTACTTTCTCAGCTTGTTCAACAGTATAATTCGAACAACCAATAAAAGTACCTAAATCCCCTGCAGGGTCTCCCATACCAGAATACTCCCAATCAATCAGACTCATCTCCTCTTGTTCATTCAAGAGAAAATTAGGACTGTAGGAATCCCCGTGACAGAGAACTTTTTCCACCTTGTCTTTCTTTAGAAAATCTACTAGAGTTGTAATTGACTGATCTAGCTCATCAAGTCCATCAAACTCAAAACGATTGCTTGCCTGTAACCTTTCTTTGAAATCATCGATTCCTGCAATTAAATCAAAATTATGAGTTGTTTTTTCTCCAGATTGGTGTAGTTCTCTCAAGAGTTCCATGGCTTTTTCGACATGGTCCCAATTATCATAGTCGAGAGCTCTTGCATTCATGATAAACTCTGAAATTTTCCATCCCTTATCTTTATTCATAGCAATAAAGGTGCGATCAATTTGTAATTTTGCAGCTACTTCCATAGAAGCTGCCTCGCTAGAACGATCGATGTATTTTTCAGTACCTACCCCAGGATGACGGTAAACATATTTTTTCCCGAGACAATCAAAACTAAAGGATGTATTAGTCAGACCATCTTTTAGAGGTTTGATATTTATGATATCTGAAGCTATACAATGTAAGGTTTCACAGATATTATCGATAATCTCCGAATTAGAGTTCATCAAGTACCGCTCATCAAATTGTCGCAATTCATCTAAGGAATCAAACTCCTTGATAATATCTGCTGAGTAATGACGCGCTACTAGGTGCAACTCGTTGACATGACGGCTATAGTAATCCTCCCAAAGTTGTTCTTTGTAAGGTTCGTGTTTAAATTCTTTTTCTAAAATCTCAACGAATTTTTCACTAAATGCATGGTCAAAATACACGTGACCTACCATAGCCCATGTGTTTTCTCCACCAATTTGTATATCAACAATCATGTTGTTGGAGTCTTCGGTAGCACAATATTCGTCTGTCTCTCCTTCCACAAATATTGTTGAATAATAGCCTCTATAGATATATTTTTCAAATGGGTTTTCAACAAAATAATTATCTGACGAACAAATATAGGTATTTGACAGCTGATCTCTAACTAGCATTAGTGATGAACAGTTGTTGTATTTGTAGTAGTCATTGTTTACAACGATTTTTACACCATATTTTTCTGCAAGGTAAAACATTTTTTCCTGCATATATCCTACAATAACTGTAATATCCTCTATACCTACCTCTTGTAACTGTTCGATTTCTCTTTCAATCAGACGTTGTCCTTTGACTTTTAACAATCCTTTTGGTACTTCGTAAGACAATGGTGCAAATCGGCTACTCATTCCAGCAGCCATAATGACTGCATTTTGAACACGAAAAGGCTCTAAAGCATCTTTTCCCAACTCAGATAAGTGACTCTCTTGGTCAAGAAAATGAGCTTCTTTCATCTCTTTAAACAAGGAATTAACCTTTCCTAGAGAAAGTCCTAATTCTTCTGCTAATTCTCTTTGTGTAAAATCCTCTTGTGAATGCTCCTTCAAGAAAGACAATACTTTAAATTGTTTTTCTGAAATCATACTGATGCCTCTTTGTTCAGTTTTTTGTTAGAAATCATTGTAACATGAACGCTTCTCTTTGTCAACTGTTGCTAGAATAAAAAAGCAAGTCGATTATCCCCCCCCCGTATAACGGGTGGTTTCTTGTCTCTCATCTAACGGAGCGAGACGGACTAATAGTCACATAACCAAAATACCCCAAAAGTTAGATTTTTTCTGTCTAACTTTTGGGGTACAGATCAATGCTGGTTGTTTTTATTTAAATGGTTACTTGATCTCTGTCTTTAATCATGTAGTGTTTTAATGGAGTTAGGCTTGCCAACCAATATAGGAAACCACCAAAAATCGCCGTAAAGCCACTACCTGTTGTGATTAAGAAGATCGAACTTTGAATTTGTTTAGTTAGAGGATTGTAAACAAAGAGTACCGCAACTAACAGAGATACGAATACACAAGACAAACCAACTAAATTAAATCCCTTAGTAAACTCATAAGCCTGATGTCCATCTAAGAAATAAGCTGATCGTAAATCTAATTTCCGTTTTCTTATCAAAAAATAATCAACAACAATCATTCCAATAATAGGTCCTTGAATATAAGCTGCAAGCGAGATAAAAGAACCAAAATATTCTTCTACACCACCCCAAATTGTTAACGCACTCACATAAATCATGGCAATCCAAACCATTAGTTTATAGCTCACCTTAGGCATACCGCTTTTAACAATCATACAGTTCACATAGGATCCTGTCCCTTGAGTTCCAATATTTGCAAAAGCTACTAGCAATAAACTAAGAAGAGCAAAGGTAGGAGTACTCAAGGTTGAAAGCATCGCAGTTGGATCACTCTCGTAAACTCCTGTTCTTACAAACATAGCTAGAGCCATAACACCACCCGGTCGCAGCAAAGAATGGTGCTACCACGCCATAAGATAAAGCAGTAGCCCAATACCCACTACGTTCTGATTTTGCTAAACGTGGTAAAATTAATGCTTGCGTCGACCAAGAAAAGGCAGTCGCTACATTCCCCTCTCCTGAAATCATAAATCGCTCTAGCGGGCTCAAATCTCCTTGTACTGCTGGTTGAACGTTCATGATGTCAGTAATCGGAACTGCTACAAAACAAATTCCAACGATAATCAATCCAACAAGCTAGTCAAAGCAATTACCATAAACCGATTAATACCTTTTATAACCTCCGGTCCACCAAGGGCAATCAAGGTCCCTAATAAGACACAAAGTGTCCCAAGGATTGGTGCCCAAATCCCCTTCTCCAGTCCAAGGCCAAAATTATTAGCTAGATGAATCATAGAACTGGCAAACAGATTTGCAGTAACTGCATACCAACCAAAATTTGCTAAACTGATAGTTGTTGACAAAAATGCCACTCCACGCTTCCCTAAAACCGCTCGAAGCCAAATCCATAAATCAATTCCGTATCTCACTGCAAACAAGGTGGGAAGACACTCGATAAAGACCCAAATAATATTAAAGCTAAAAATATTGATTAACATCTGGCTAAAGGTCAAATATTGAGCAACATACGCTCCTTGTGTGTAACACCAAGTTGCAATCGCAAAACCACTTGTTGATAAGAATAAATCCCAGAAGGAATATTGCCGATCCTTACTAGTCATTGGAACAATCCCAGTTATGGTTTCTTGTTGAATAAAGTCGGTCGTTTTCGACATTATTTAATTCCTCCTGTCATAGCTAAGATAATCAAGATTAGATTAATTCCAATGATGACACCAATCAAAGCAAAATCTTTTTTTAAGAATGGTTGCGCAAAATCATAGTCTGGAGATTCCATTTCTTCCAGTCTTCGCTTCGTTTCATCTGCTACCAATTGTTCAATTTCAGATACAGATTTCATCTTATTTTTCTCCTAGATATAACTCTAATGAAAGTTGTCCGTATTGTCTGGTAAATCGATACCAAGTATACAGAAATTCTCCCACAGGTTTTCCAACACTCTCTTGGAATAAGGCCCACAAGAACCAATAATAAGATGTCACTGCCACATAGGCTAAATAGTGACGTCTTTGTGTTTTTGTATCTGGAACTTCTTGCAAGTAAATCTCAAGCACTTTCTCAGCTTGTTCAACAGTATAATTCGAACAACCAATGAAAAGTACCTAAATCCCCTGCAGGGTCTCCCCATACCAGAATACTCCCAATCAATCAAACTCATCTCCTCTTGTTCGCTCAGGAGAAAAGTTAGGGCTATAGGAATCTCCATGACATAAAACTCTCTCAGTATCATCCTGTTTTAAAAATTCTCGAATAGTTGAAATGTTTTTATCAAGTTCATCAAGTCCATCAAACTCAAAACGATTGCTAGCCTTCAATTTTTCTCTAAAATCATCAATTCCAACAAATAAATCAAAATTATGAGTTGTTTTTTCTCCAGATTGGTGTAGTTTTCTCAAGAGCTTCCATGGCTTTTTCAACATGGTCCCAATTATCATAATCAAGTGGTCTAGCGTTAGGAATAAATTCTGAAATCTTCCACCCTTCGTTTTTATCCATCGCAACAAATGTTCTGTCTATTTGCAGTTTTGCTGCAATTTCCATAGAAGCTGCTTCACTTGATCTGTTGATGTATATTTTTCAGTTCCTCTTCCAGGATGACGATAAACATATTTTTTACCAAGACAATCAAAGCTAAAGGATGTATTGGTCAAACCATCTTTGAGTGGTTTTAATATGAACAATATCCGAAGCATCACAATTCAAAGTCTTTGCAGATGTTATCAATAATCTCAGAATTAGAATTCATCAAAGTAGCGATCATCAAATTGACGCAACTCATCTAAGGAATCAAATTCTTTAACAATATCCGCTGAATAATGACGAGCTTCTAGATGCAATTCATGAACATTACGGGTATAGTAATCTTCCCAGAGCTGTTCTTTATAGGGTTCGTGTTTAAACTCAGTTTCTAAAATTTTTACGAATTTTTCACTAAAGGCACGGTCAAAATACACATGCCCCACCATAGCCCAAGTGTCTTTTACCACCAATCTGTATATCAACAATCATATTGTTGGAGTCTTCAGTAGCACAATATTCGTCTGTCTCGCCTTCCACAAATATTGTTGAATAGTAGCCCCTATAAATATACTTCTCAAATGGATTTTCGGCAAAATAATTGTCCGATGAACAAATATAAGTATTTGATAGTTGATCTCTAACGAACATTAATGAAGAACAGTTATTGTATTTATAGTAGTCATTATTTGACAACGATTTTTACACCATATTTTTCAGCAAGGTAAAACATTTTTTCCTGTATATAACCCTACAATAACTGTAATATCTTCTATACCTGCTTCCTGTAGTTGTTCAATTTCTCTTTCAATCAGGCGTTCACCTTTGACTTTTAACAATCCTTTTGGTACTTCGTAAGACAATGGAGCAAATCGACTACTCATTCCTGCAGCCATAATCACTGCATTTTGTACTCGATAAGGTTCTAAAGCTTCTTTTCCTAACTCAGATAGGTGACCTTCTTGATCAATCCAATTAGCTTCTTTCATTTCTTTAAGCAGGGAATTAATTGTTCCTAAAGAAACTTCCAATTGTTCCGCTAACTGTCTTTGTGTAAACTCCTCCTGTGGATGCTCTTGCAAAAAAGATAATAGTTTGAATTGTTTTTCTGACATCATATTGATAACCTCTTTTGTTCAGTTTTCTATTAAAAATAATTATAATATGAACACGCTCCATTGTCAAGTGATACTAAAATAAAAATAAAAATAGTAAATATAAACCAACTTATTATTCATATCTATCAGACATTAAAAACCAGCACCTTCATAGAAAATGCTGGTTGTTTTTATTTTAATAAGAGGATACTCAAAAGAGTTAAGATTACTGGGCCACCTTGCTTTAGAATGATTTTTTTATCTGCTGTTAAAGCACCATAAGTCGCTGCTCCTATGACAAATAAAACAAAAATTGTTACGATTTCTAAGCTATGTGAGAAATAAATCCCATAGATAAGAAACACCCCAATCAAAGCATTATAAATCCCTTGATTTTTAAACAGTGAGGTGACAGATGGTCGAGTCAACTCTTCCTTTTCCATATTAAAGACTCGGCTGGTTGCGTCTGATTGGGTTGCGATACTCTCCAAATAGAAAATATAAAAATGTTCCAAGGCAACAATAGTTGCTAGTATAGTAGTAATGAGTGACATTGATTTCTCCTTAAAATTCTATTTTTTCTAGACCTGACACTAGTTTGGTCAGTAAGGTTGTCAGTTCTTTCTGCTCAACAGGCGATAAGATGCTCTCCATCTGTTCCTTCACATTCAAATGATATTTAGGTGGATTAACTAATAGTTGATTCTTGGCCTCTTGGGTTAATTCAACTAAGATCTCTCGCTGATTGATTGGATTACGCTTACGACTGACATAACCCTCTGACTCTAGACGGGTCAAAGCCGCCTGGTCAATCTGTAACTTCTCTTGAATGGCAGTTTGGTTACACGGTGACTTTTGCAATAAAAACTGCAGAATTTGATAGCGGGTCAAACTAATTCCCAGTTGTTTCTCAAAAAGTTGAGTAATGGTCTGATCTACTAAATGGAGCTGATACAGTAATTCATGCATTTTTAGTATTTCCTCCTTTTGTCAATATTTAATTTATCAACTATTGACTTGTCAAATCTAACACAAGTTAATTTCCTATGCAAGTTTTTGCTCATTTTACAAAAAAATAGCTTCTTGGTTTATCCCAAGAAGACTATCCATTCTATCCTCAATATATTAGCCAAATTACTAGCCGACCAAGTCCGCTCTAGTGATTTCACCCTCTTTATCAATGACAACTTCGATGGCATGGCCTGCAAAAATTTCTTCACTATCATCATAGTAGAGGGTCAATTCCCCGTCTTCGTTGATGAACAGTTCACTCACGGAAAGTGAGTTGGTAAAATACTCTTCTGTTAACTCCACATCATTTTCATCTGAATCAATCCCGTCTTGAGCTGTTTCCCACAGTTCTTTGATAATATAATCTTTAATCTGAGCGTCTTGGACTTGGAAATATCCCATAAATTTCTTTAAGCGGTCAAAAGAACTTGAAGGGAGACTTTCATCTGCACTCGCAGAAAACATAGCATGAATCTTATCGCCTTCATAGGTGATGAAGCCTTCAAAACAAGAATAGGCTCTATTTAGGGTGAACTCGCCAATAGCGTCTTGAATGATAACAGATTTCTGGTAGGTTTCGATCAAGGTCTCTAACCTAGCATCCGTAGATTGGTCATCTAGGTATTCCAGCAAGTGGTAGCAGTTGTTAGCAACTTCTGACATATATGGCTCTAACTCCATGAAGGGGCTTTTTTGACATTTGATACGATGAACTTTATAGGGTTCAAAGCTAAATCCCCATCTCTTTTCTTCAAATTCTTCTGGAGTCAGGAGCCATTCCAAACGTCCTTCACGTTCATAGAACTCCTGGGTTGCGACGTTGACACTAGCTTTAAAATGAACGGATGGCATTAGACATCCATCTTTTAAAGAAGTAGCACCATTTATATTTTTTAGGGTAAGAATCAAGAGTTCGACAATTTCCCCAGAAAATTCCTCTTCAAAATCATCTCTTGTTTTCTCAAATGGAATTTTTAATCGGTTTGTCATCCTTATCACTCTTTCTCCCTATACTTAGGCGATAGACGAATTTATATATGCTTACATTTTATCATGTTTTTGGGATGTTTTCGATTAATAAGAGAACTTACAATCATAACCACCCGTCAAACGGGTGGTTTGTACTAGGGCTATAAGCCCAAATCACCAGCCAGCGCCTAAAGACGCTGGTTTTCACTTTGTTCAATCCTTATTGCTCTTGACTCGTCACTTGCCTCTTAAAGAGGCTTTAGTATTACTTACCACTATCCCTAAAGGGATCCTAATATGCTTTTACACTTAATTTATCTAGTGCTATATCATGCTTTTCCTGTTCCTGAATGTATTTCTTTATTGTGGCTTTATTAAGTCCAACTGTACTCACATAATATCCCTCTGACCAAAAATGTCGATTCCCAAACTTATATTTAAGATTGGCGTGTTTATCGAACATCATTAGAGCGCTTTTCCCTTTTAAATATCCCATGAAACTTGCAACGCTAATTCTAGGTGGAAGGCTCACTAACATATGAACATGGTCTGGCATTAAATGGCCTTCAATAATCTCAACACCTTTATAACTACATAATCGGCGAAATATTTCTCCCAAACTACTTCGATATTGATTATAGATTACTTTTCGTCTATAATTAGGGGTGAACATAATATGATAGAACACATCCATTTTGTGTGTGATAAACTATGTGCTTTTTAGGCCATATTTTTCTCCTTTCGCTTTACAATTGGCTTGAACACCTTAATTGTATCGCGTTTGGAGTTTTTTGGTATAACCTTCGATGCACACCCGCATAGCGGGTGGTTTTTTTGTCTCGCACCTAACGGAGCGAGACGGACTGAAAGTCACATAATAAAAAAGAAGCTATACTTGTTAAATGTATAGCTTCAAATTATTTTTAGTTCATAGATACGTGAACATGGTCGTAGTGGTTCTCTGTAATACTTCCACGGTCTGGCATTGGATTCCAAGTATAGGCTGGTCCATATTTGCTTGGGAATGGTGCGTAGAAACGTTGTTTCCAAATGATGTAGCTAATGCCTCGACTAGCCATATTTGGATAGCATAGTCAGCAACCTGATCTCCAAGAGCTGAGCTAACTGGAACCATAAAGTCAATCGCTAGACCTTTTCCGTGGTCACCTGGATCTCCTGGACGGTAGCCACTAAAGGATGTAATACCAAACAAGCTAGCAACTTCTTCTTTAAAGGCAGCTGTTTGTGGTTGAAGACCTGCATTTTCAGATTTTGCCGCTGCAAGACCTGCGTAGTCAGGGGCTGCTGGAGCAGTATAAGTTCTTGGGTTTCCTTGAACAGGGGCTGCTTGATAAGTTACTTCTTCTGTCTCAGTCACAGTAGTTGCTGGCTCAGTTACTGGCTCTTCGACTACTGGAGCTGGTGCTGCAGTAGTTTCCTCAATTGTAGTAGTTTCTGTCGCTTCATCTACTGTAGGTGTTGCTTCTGTAGCCACCTCTTCTTTAGGTGCTACAACTTCTGTCCTTGCTTCTGTTGTTACTTCTTCTGCAGGCGCTTGAACTTCTATCGTTGCTTTCTCAGCAGGCGCTTGAACTTCTGCTGTCGTTTCTTGTGTTGCTTCAGCTTCTATGGTTTGTTCTTCCACAGTAACTTGGTTTGTAGTTAAATCTACCGTTGCTGTTGTAGTCCCTCCACCTGCTTCTTGAGGCGATTGGATTTCTACTTCAGCCAAATCTGTTACACCATTAATGGTAGTTGTAAGAACTGTTTCTGGGAAAATCAAATTGACATTGCTAATTTTATTCAAGTTAGCAAGAGCCTGCATATCTACTCCCAAAGCCTGTGCAATGGTGCTTAGAGTATCTCCATACTTGATAGTATAGCTCGTTTTGTTTTTGCTAGTAGAAATATCATTTTGAATCTGTTCAAGGCTACGTGGCGTCCATGAAAGTTCTTCTGCATTAGCTGCCATGGCTGGGGCAAGTGATAAAGCCACCGTTGACGCTAACATAATTCTTTTCTTCATACTATTAAAACTCCTTTTCAAATGTAGTACCTATCTATCATAACACAAAAGAAAAAGAAAAAAAGCCTCTTTGAGGCTATTTAACAAAACTGTCTAATCCTTGTAATAATCAATAACACTTGAAACAGTTTGTCAGATGTTTGTCATCTAGTTGACACATTCCTTTTCATGAAACTTTCAAATAACCAGACTGATAATCTCCTCCAAATGAGTGATTTGGCGGTTATAAGAGCCAGGATATTCCATGAAATTAATGCTTTGAATCCCACTATTTTGAGCAAATTCAATATCCAAACTGCGATCCCCGATGTAATAGGTATGCATTGAGTCTAAACCATACTTTTCTAATAAATAACTAGCTGCTTGAGGATTTGGCTTACGAGCAAATCCACTCTTGCTGGTCAAAATTTCTGTAAAATAAGACTCCAAACCCAGATTACGCAAGATTGTAAAAGTATTGTCACCCTTATGGGTGTAGACAAACTGTTGGATACCTTGTTCATTTGCCCAATGTAGGACCTCACGAGCACCAGGCATCAAGACTACCTGAGCATTTTTTTCAGCCAAAGCTCTGAGCACGGACTTGATTGAGCCTATCAACATCCAAGCCTCTTTCTTCTGCCACTTGCACTAGTAAATCCTGGACAGAGTATTTCAAGATAAAAGCTCGAACTTTTTCCTTGTCAAAAGGAATGGAAAACTGTGCATAGGTCTCCTCAATTCCTGACAAAATAGCTTCATAGGAGTCCAATAAGGTCCCGTCTAAATCCCAAATAAAAGCCGTTTCTTGCATTTTTTATCCTTTCAATGTCATATAGCGCTTATATTGGTAACGAAGGAAAAACCATCGAAAACCATTGTCCAATAAGGTTCCTGCCCAGATACCAGGTAAACCCCATCCAAGAACAATTCCCATCAGGTAACCAGTCCCAATACGGATGCACCACATTCCAATACTTGTCGCATAAAAGGGAAGTCGGGCATTTCCCAAACCTTGCCAGACAGCTGTATAAATGACCGTTCCCGTTGTCATAGGAGTCCCTAAAAGTGAAAAAAGAGTCACTAAAACACTGGCCTCAATAGCCACAGGATTACTGGTGTAGAGGTGACTTAGTGGTGTTCCCAGAGCATAGATACTAAGTGTTAAGGGCAACATGAGGAAGAAAGACAACCAAAAAGTTTGCTTACTTAAGTCATCCACCCTTGCCCAGTCATTCTCTCCGACTGCTCGAGCTACCTGCATGACTGTTGCCGTAGCGACACCGAAGGCAGGCATATAGTTGAACTGAGTCAAAACTTCACCGATGGCATTCCCCGCAACTGCCTCCGTCCCGAAGGAAACAACCAAGGCAATAATGACAACATCACCAGCCCTCATCATGAGACGTTCTCCCGCTGCAGGTAAAGCCAAGGTCAGCAGGTCTTTGTCCAGCCCCAAACTTGGTCTCGTATATGGAAGTTTTAATTGTGACCACAAAATCACAACACCAACCAAACGAGATAAAATAGTCCCCCAAGCAACACCAGCTATCCCCATATCAAGGATAAAAATGGCAATACTTGAAAAAAAGATATTTAAAGCATTTGATAACAAACTAACATAAAGTGGAAGCCGAGGATTGTGGGTGGCGCGAATCAAAGCCCCCAAACTAGTCATCAAGCCCAAGAGAACAATTGAACCACCCACCAATGATAGGTAAAGTCCACCGCTCTCAGCTACAACTGCTTCTGTCCCCAAAAGACCTATCATCTCTCGACCAGCAAAGATGGACAAGAACCCTAAAACTAAACTCAGTAGCAGGGTAATCTTGATTGCTTCTGTCACATGATAGGCTAGTCTAGACTGGTTCTTCTGTCCCAAACTTTTTGAAATGACACTGGAAATGGCTGCTCCCAGAGCGATAAAAATAGCCTGATAAATAGTGATGATATTACCCGCTACCGAAACACCCGAAATGGCGATTAAACCTAAGTTAGCTACCAAATAGCTGTCCACCATCCCCATGAGCATCTGCAAGAAATTTTCACCCATGGCTGGCAGAGCAATGTTGAGAATATCCTTATTTTTCTTAAACAATCCTTCCTCCTGATGAAAAGAAACTCAGTTAGTTTCCCAACCGAGTTTACTTCCTCTCTTTTAAAGTCCTAGATAAGATTCTACTGCTGCCTGCATATCTGCCGCTGCAACAGTTGTCTTGTGACGAACTGGAGCTGTTTCGAGGCCATCAACTGCTGGTGGCACTGCCACTCCTGAAATTTTGTGCAACTGAGCCAAAGCTTCAAAGTCAGTCAAGCCTGATTTCCCTGTTACAGCTTCTACTGCAACTACTGGGAATTTATATGGGCTAGCTGTTGAAGCAATCACAGTCTTAACCGCATCGCCTGTAGCTGCTTGGTATTTTTTATATACGGCTGAGGCAACTGCTGTATGAGGGTCCTCAATATAAGCATCTGACTCATAAACACGCTTGATTTCTGCAGCTGTTTCTGCTTCAGTCGCATATTCAGCTGCAAAGAGATCAAGAATTTCTGCATCAAAATCAGTCAACTCATACTGACCTTGGGTGTTCAAGGCACTCATAAGTTCAGCTGTCTTAACTGCATCATTCCCCAAAAGATGGAAAATCAAGCGCTCCAAGTTTGAAGAGACTAAGATATCCATAGATGGGCTGGTAGTTACCTTAAACTCACGCTTCTTGTCATAGACACGAGTTTTAAAGAAGTCTGTCAAGACATTGTTATCATTTGAAGCACAGATCAACTTGCCAACTGGTAAGCCGATTTGTTTAGCATAAAAGGCAGCCAAGATATTACCGAAGTTTCCTGTCGGTACGGTGAAGTTAACCTTGTCACCAGCCTTAATCTCACCAGTTTTAACAAGCTGAGCGTAGGCATAAACATAATAGACAATCTGTGGGACCAAACGACCGATATTCATAGAGTTAGCTGATGAGAACTGAAGCTTGTTAGCTGCCAATTTCTCACGAAGGGCTACATCATTGAACATGTGTTTCACGTTTATCTGAGCATCGTCAAAGTTTCCATCAATGGCGATAACATGAGCATTGTCCCCAGTTTGGGTCGTCATTTGCAACTCTTGTACCTTGCTGACACCGTCTTTTGGATAAAAGACGATAATTTCAGTACCTGGTACATCTGCAAAGCCTGCCATAGCAGCTTTACCAGTGTCTCCAGATGTTGCTGTCAAGATGACAATTTTGTTTTCCAAGCCGTGTTTCTTAGCTGCCGTTGTCATAAAGTATGGCAAGATGGACAAGGCCATATCTTTAAAGGCAATGGTTGAACCGTGGAAAAGTTCCAAGTTGTATTGGCCATCGAGTTTGACAAGAGGGGCAATAGCTGGTGTATCAAATTTGCTGTCATAGGCGTTGTTGATACAGTGGTCCAACTCTTCTGCTGTAAAATCATCCAAGAAGGCTGACAAGACAAGTTTAGCCACTTCTTGGTAAGAAGCGTCTTTCAATGTGTCAAAATCCAAGTCCACCTTTGGATAGCTTACTGGAGTGAACAAGCCTCCATCTGTTGCCAAACCTTGCAAAATCGCTTGGCTGGCTGTTACTGTATTTTTCGCATCACGCGTTGATTGATAAACTAATGTCATAAATCTCTATCCTTTATCTATAGTCTTATTCATTATAACATGATTTTTCAGAAAATTCTTCCTTTATAGGAAAATTATAGGCCCAATTCTTCTTTCAAAGGTTCTAAATAGGTCATTTCTTGCTGACCTCTCATCTCAAGACCTTGCTCTGCTATAGCTAGCAAGTCTTTTGAGAATTGAACAATTCCAACTGTCTCCTCATCTGAAAGCTGTTTCTTAGAAAACTGGCGTCTCAAAGACTTGTAGTCACGACCAAATCTCTCAAAGAAAGGCGCTGTTTCTAGGTAAGTTTCAAGCTTGTCTAGATTCACCAACAAACCTAGATGAAAGGCTGCTGAAGCAAAGGTTCGGTCTAGCGGCTGTGTACAAACACTACGAAATTCGACCGTGCCTCGAGTTGTTAAGTCTTGGAATTGGTAGCTTCGATGACTCGAAAAATCTTTTTCCTCTGGAACTATACTAATTTCTTTTCCATCAATCCCAAAAGCCCTAATCTGACTTGTAGACAGATAATCTTTCGCTAGAATCGGAGAAAAATAGTAGGTTTCCCCATCACGTTCTGCTGTAAAAATTGCAGAGCGATCTAAATAATCAAAGAAATCATCCTCATCTTTAAAGAGTCTGGTATTGACACCAACATTCTCTGGATAAATCCCATGCATAGATTCTTCCCAAAAAATATCTCGTGAAATCTGGGTGTCCCAGTCTGCTCCAGAAAACTCAGAATTGGCAAACAAGAAAGCTTTGGCTGACTCAATCTGAGTGAAAGCATTGATGACACGTAGGTAGTTAGCGGTTGAAACATCCAACTGAACTTGACTCCCGCAGATGAAAGCTCCGTATTGCGGAAAGTCATGTAAATGCGCACTTTCTTGGTGACTCCCCATACTCAGATAATCCATCAGCATCTGATAGCGTGGATAAGCCACAGGTCGATTGTCATTTTGATTCCAGTTTGGGTGAATCCCCCAACCCTGGATAGCATGATTCTTTTCGCCTAGCTTTTCTTGAATTACCTTCATATAGGCCTGAAAACGTCCTTCAACCTCTTGGATATTCTGAGCCCTACCAAAGGCAAATTCCAAGGTCGTGTAGGAAACCTCAAACAGAATTCGATCTTGACTCAACGGTTCTACAAGTTGAATCGGATTGCCCTCCTGGTCTACCTTTTCAACTTCCAGACTGAGAGCATCAACTAAAAAGCGCAACAAGTCCTTGCTGACTTCAATATCTGTAGGTTGGCCTTTCGTATGAACGATAGGAAATTCCAACTCAATACCGATGTAGAGATCTGGATTTTCTTTGATATTTTTTAAATAGCGGTCTTTCAATAACTGGATTGAAGGGGACATAAACACCTCTCACTCTAAATTCTCTAACCAGAAAAATAAATTACTATCTATTATATCAAAAATCGGAGATATCTTTGTCGAAAAAATACTATCTAAAAACGCTGATAAATTTGTAATTTATATTAAATTTCCCATACTTACCTTCAAAGCCTTGTCTAAAAATGTTGATATATCAACATTTTTAGAATAACGGGTTTGTCACGCTACTTTTTAGGATTTATTATAAGTAGTTGATTTTTTGCTGAAAACGGTTTATACTTAAAGAGTCTTAAAGTTTTCTTAAACTACAAGTCAAACATTTTTATAAGGAGGAATGACAATAATGAGTATCGGAATCATTATTGCGAGTCACGGTGAATTTGCTACGGGTATTCATCAGTCAGGATCTATGATCTTTGGTGAACAAGAAAAGGTTCAAGTTGTAACCTTTATGCCAAATGAAGGTCCAGATGATTTGTACGCCAAGTTCAACAATGCTGTGGCTGCATTTGACGCAGAAGATGAGGTTCTAGTCTTGGCTGACCTTTGGAGTGGATCTCCATTTAACCAAGCTAGTCGCGTGATGGGAGAAAATCCTGAACGTAAATTTGCCATCATCACAGGACTTAACTTACCGATGTTAATCCAAGCCTACACAGAGCGCCTAATGGATGCTGCGGCTGGCGTGGATAAAGTCGCTGCAAATATTATTAAAGAGTCCAAAGATGGCATCAAGGCTCTTCCTGAAGAGTTAAATCCAGCTGAGGAAGTTGCAACTGCTGCAGCTGCGCCTGTAGCCCAAGCTGCTATTCCAGAAGGAACTGTCATCGGAGACGGAAAACTTAAGATCAATCTTGCACGTCTTGACACTCGTCTTCTTCACGGACAAGTAGCAACTGCTTGGACACCAGATTCAAAAGCTAACCGTATCATCGTTGCTTCAGATAACGTAGCAAACGACGACCTTCGTAAAGAATTGATCAAACAAGCAGCTCCAAACGGAGTGAAGGCTAACGTTGTGCCTATCCAAAAATTGATTGAGGTTGCAAAAGACCCTCGTTTTGGTGAAACACATGCCCTTATCTTGTTTGAAACACCACAAGATGCCCTTCGTGCTATCGAAGGTGGTGTGCCAATCAAGACTCTTAACGTTGGATCAATGGCTCACTCAACTGGTAAAACAATGGTCAACAACGTATTGTCAATGGACAAAGACGACGTTGCTACATTTGAAAAAATGCGTGACCTTGGTGTTGAATTTGACGTACGTAAAGTACCAAACGACACTAAAAAAGATTTGTTTGACTTGATTAGCAAAGCTAACGTTCAATAATTTACATTAAAATAGAAAAGGAATAAAACCATGTCAGATATTTCAATCATTTCTGCTATCTTGGTTGTAGTTGTTGCCTTCTTCGCAGGTCTTGAAGGTATCCTCGACCAATTCCAATTCCATCAACCAATCGTTGCATGTACCCTCATCGGTCTTGTAACTGGTAACCTCGAAGCAGGGGTTATGCTTGGTGGATCACTTCAAATGATTGCCCTTGGTTGGGCTAACATCGGAGCTGCCGTAGCTCCTGACGCTGCTCTTGCCTCTGTTGCCGCTGCAATCATCATGATTAAGGGTGGTAACTTTACTACTGAAGGTATCGCAGTCGCAACTGCAACTGCAATCCCTCTTGCCGTAGCTGGACTTTTCTTGACTATGATTGTTCGTACAATCTCAGTTGGTTTGGTTCACACTGCAGATGCTGCTGCTAAAGAAGGAAATATTGCAGCTGTTGAACGCGCTCACTATTTTGCCCTTATTCTTCAAGGTCTTCGTATCGCTGTTCCTGCAGCCTTCCTTATCGCTATCCCAGCTTCTGCTGTTAAAGACGCTCTTGGTTTAATGCCAGACTGGTTGAACGGTGGTATGGCTGTCGGTGGTGCCATGGTCGTTGCCGTTGGTTACGCTTTGGTTATCAATATGATGGCGACTCGTGAAGTATGGCCATTCTTTGCTATCGGTTTTGCTCTTGCAGCAATTTCTCAATTGACTTTGATTGCCCTTGGTGTCATCGGTGTTGCCCTTGCCTTCATCTACCTCAACCTTTCTAAACAAGGTGGAAACGGTGGCGGAGGAGCTGCAACTTCTAACGATCCAATCGGTGATATCCTAGAAGACTACTAGAAAGGGGAACAATCATGGCTGAAAAAATTCAATTATCAAAATCAGATCGCCAAAAAGTTTGGTGGCGTTCACAATTCCTTCAAGGTTCATGGAACTACGAACGTATGCAAAACTTGGGTTGGGCTTACTCTTTGATCCCAGCTATCAAGAAACTTTACACTAAAAAAGAAGACCAAGCAGCTGCTCTTGAGCGCCACCTTGAATTCTTCAACACTCACCCATACGTAGCTGCTCCAATCATGGGGGTTACTCTTGCACTTGAAGAAGAACGCGCTAACGGTACTGAAATCGATGACGCTGCTATCCAAGGTGTTAAGATTGGTATGATGGGACCTCTTGCTGGTATCGGTGACCCAGTCTTCTGGTTTACAGTACGTCCGATCCTTGGTGCCCTTGGTGCTTCACTTGCTGCAACTGGTAACATCGTTGGACCACTTCTCTTCTTCTTTGGATGGAATGCAATCCGTATGTCTTTCCTTTGGTATACACAAGAGTTTGGTTACAAGGCTGGATCTGAAATCACTAAAGACATGTCAGGTGGTATCTTGAAAGACATCACTAAAGGAGCTTCTATCCTTGGTATGTTCATCCTTGCCGTTCTTGTACAACGTTGGGTATCCATCAACTTCACTATCAACCTTCCAGGTAAACAACTGTCAGAAGGTGCCTACATCAACTTCCCAGAAGGTCCTGTTACAGGTGGAGAATTGAAGGGTATTCTTGGTCAAGCACTTAGTGGTATGAGCTTGGATAGCGTTCAACCACAAACCCTTCAAGGTCAGTTGAACTCATTGATCCCAGGATTGATGGGACTTCTCCTTACTTTCCTTTGCATGTGGTTACTTAAGAAAAAAGTATCTCCAATCACAATCATCCTTGCTCTCTTTGCAGTTGGTATCGCAGCTCGTTTCTTCGGTATCATGTAATTTGAGTGAGTAAATGCTCATAAAAAAAGAATCAGGCCTTTGTCCTGATTCTTTTTGTGTCTCATTTTTTTCTTCTGGTCAGATAATGACAGGAAGCAATGATAAGTGATAAAGTAGTAATATAAAGGATTTGCTTGATTGCCAAAGTGAGGAATGTTCCACCAATAATAAAGCTATTGGCAAGCAATCCAAGGACTGACCCAAAGCTTAACAGACTGAACAAGAGCAACTTGTACTTGTTAAGGGGCTGACTAACCTTAGCGACCAGACAAAGGCCATTGACCAAGGCAAGTAAGAAGCAAATAAATTTTACCTGACCTGGATCAGGGATAAAGTAGTTGGTTAGTAGAATACTGACAACCAGAACTCCTCCACCGATGGCAGCATTGGTCAGGATATCTCGCATAAAGTGAGGACTGACCTTTTCCTTGTTGGCCTCAAAGGTCAAGAAAAAGGACGGAATCCCTATGGTAATGGAGGAAATAAGAGTAAACTGAATGGGTATAAAGACAAACTCCAAACCAAAGATTACACTCAAGATGGCAAAGACAATAGAAAAGAACGTCTTGGTCAAAAAGAGGGAAGCAACCTTTTGAATATTATTAATGACACGACGCCCTTCCATGAGAATATCATAAAATACAGCAAAATCATCTGTCAAAAAGACGATATTGGAGACACTTTTGGCTGCACCAGTCGCCCCATTCATGGCAAAACTAATATCTGCCTTTTTGAGGGCTAGGACATCATTAACGCCGTCACCACTCATAGCAACTGTTTTGCCTGCTTCTTGCAAGACTGTCACCATTTTTTGTTTCTGCTCAGGAGTCACGCGCCCAAAGATATCATGCTCCAGGACTACTCTGTCAAATTCTTCATCACCAACCTTGGTCATATCTATAGCACGAGCTGTCTCTTTAAATCCAGCCTTGCGGGCTACTCCATAAACCGCCACATGGTTATCTCCACTGATGATTTTCACTTCAACACCCTGAGATTCAAAATAGTCAAAGGTTTCCTTGGTGTTGTCCTTAATCTCATCAGACAAGACAACATGTCCTAGTAGTTCCATATTGGCTGGAGTGGTAATCTGGTCCTCGCTATAAGCAAGTGACAAAATTCTAAAACCTTGTTGCTTGAGATTTTCATAGTATGCTGACATAGGCTGGCTAAATCCTAGAAACTCATAGGCCCCAAAGAAATAAGTCCCACCATCTTTGACTTGGACAAAGGAATACTTGTTTTTACTTGAGAAGGCGCCAATTTCTTGGACTTCCCATTTTTTCTCACAATTCAAGTAGCTCTTGAGAGCTAGCGAAGTGGCATTTTCATCATCAAAATAGGCTAGGTAGCTCGAAAGTTTTTCTGCTAGTTGGTCATCCATTTCTTGGACGACCATATTCCCAGTTGTGATAGTACCCGTCTTATCAAAACAGAGAACATCCACACGAGCCAAGGTCTCAACACAATATAACTCTTGAACCAGAACCTTTCTTCTAGCAAGCTTCATGGTGGCAACAGCGAGAGAAACACTGACCAAGAGGAATAAACCTTCTGGAATCATGCCGACAAGGGCACCAGAACTTCCCAAGACAATCTCAACATAAGTCCGTCCTAGACTAAATCCCCTGACGTAGAGTAAAATTGCAACTGGCACTAGCAAAATTGAGACGATTTTTAGAATTTTATTCATATACTCTCGTAGTTGAGATGGATATTTTTTAAATTCTTTACTGGACTTGGCTAGTTTATTGATATAGCTGTCAGGACCTACAGCTCTAGCAAGGACGATACAGGAGCCACTGACAACATTGCTCCCACTCATCAGCTTGTCACCTATTGTCTTAGAAACCGAATCGCTCTCGCCCGTCAGCAAGGACTCATCTACTTCAATCGTCCCTTCCAACACTTCCGCATCTACTGGGACTTGGTCTCCCAAGTTGAGATGCAGATATTCTCCAAGGACTATTTCTTCAGAATCAATTTCGATCGTTTGCCCGTCTCGATTGACTCGGTACTTGTTCCGACTTAATAAGCTCAACTTTTCTAGAGCATTTTTCGAGCGTACTTCTTGAAAAATACCGATAGCCGTATTGATAATAATCACAAACAGAAAAAGCATGTTTTCAAAACGCAAGGTGGTTGCTACAAGAAGGGCAAGCGCTAAGTTTATCGCATTAAAGAAAGTAAAAATATTTGAAAAGATGATTTCCTGGGTTGTTTTATAGGGCTTGATATCACTAATATTTGCTGGACGATTTTTAATATCTTGACTATTTAAATACTTCATGTCCACTCCTATATTTATTTGTACCTCTATGATAACATGTCTCCTTGACTCTGTCATCTATGGACCAGAGAGCCACTTAACCGAACCATCTTGAAAGAATTAGAACTCGGTCTCTTCTTTCTGGGACTTGGTCTAATTATCCAAGATAAAAGCCAAATACTAGCCTTTATCTAGCAAAAAAGCCAGGACATAAAGTCCCAGCCACTTGTTATTGTTTATTACTACGCCAAAGCACCCATTGGATCCCATGGTGCAAGGACGATTGGTTCTGCTTCGTAAGCAGCTCGTTCTTCTGCTGTCAGTAATTCTTTACGGACAACGATTTGGTAAGTATATTCGTCCATCCAAGCATCTGAGGCAACAAAGTAACCATCTGTACCGACCTTGTCTCCCCATGAGTTTTCAACTTTCCACTTAGTTGATTTACCATTTTCATCCAAATCAACACCTGTCAAGACCATAGCGTGGGTCATCAAGCTTTCGCTGTAGTCCAAACGTCCAGCCTTGTCTTGAGTGAGTTGGATGTCCATGCTTGATTCAAAATCATAGACATCTGTCGCAAGAATCCCTGCTTTACGGTTGCTGAGCTGGCCGACATCGGAACCGAACCAGACAGTTTCTCCTGTTTGCATTTGGGCAATGGCCAATTCTTTCAAGCGTTCCATTGGTACGTTAATGTAACGAACTGCACGGCTACCAACCACATTTCCCAACATTTCAACTGTGTAGGATTTGCCATATGGTTTATCAGCAGTTGGAGCATTGATCACTGAAACATAGTCTTCTAGTGGAAGGTCAACATATTTCTTGTAAAACTCTTGTGGCGTGATGCCTTTTTCGCTTTGGTAGTTGTTATCCTTATCGCGATAAGCAAAGTCAAATTGACGTGGTGGGAGCCCTAGTGACATAGCAAGTAAATTAAAGATTTCTTGCAAGAGGTCTTCTTTCTTGGCTTGAACAGTCGCTTGGTCAGCGCCAGAAGCCAAGAGGTCACGCAAGATTTGAGCATCTTGACGTAGCAATTTATTAAGGATGGCATTGAGCTCACGACTATTGCTAGATGAAACAGACTCTGGATAAACAGACTTAGGAACGACACCGTATTTCTCAAAGAGAGAAACTACCATATCCCACTGACCACCATCTTGTTGTGGAGTTTGGAGTAGGAAACTAACCTTGCGGCTTGTCAATTCTTGGTCAGCAGTCGCAATCACTTGCTCCAAGAACCAGTTAGATTTTTCATACTTGTCCCAGAAGAAGGTGTGGGCTTGTGACAATTCAAAGTTTTCAAGTTTGTATTGAGAGATGAGTTTGTGGCGGAAAGTATTGAGTGCCGCAAACATCCAGCAACGACCAGATGCTTTCTGGTTAGTGACCTTGTCCTTAGTCAAAGTCAAGTGAGAAAACAGGTGTATTGTCTACATGGCTTTGGCGACGCTCTAGGGCTGCAAAAATTCCATTGTGGCTAGCTGCATTTTCGATAGCTTGGTATTTTACATTTGCTTCATAGTTGGCAAATAATTTATCTGTAAATGATTCTTGAATCGCGTTCATAAAATCCTCCTTTTTATTCTACAGTCTATTATAACGCTTTTCACAAAGGAAGCAACCAAAAATCGAAAAAGGCAGGGATATTTCCCCTACCTTTTCCTTTTGTCCAGTTTATTGAACACTCTCAAGCAATCCTTCTAGTTCTTCCTTGCTTAAACGACGCCATTCTCCACGTTTCAAATCCTCATCCAAGGTCAAAGTTCCCATGGTTAAACGTTGCAAGTCCACCACTTCCTTACCACAGTAGGCCACCATCCGTTTGACCTGGTGGAATTTCCCTTCTGCAATGGTCACTCGGACCAGGCTTTGATCCTTTCTCCCGTATCAATAGACACAAGCTCCAGCTTGGCAGGCTGACAGGTAAAGTCCTTGAGCGGAATTCCTTGCGCAAATGTCTCAATGTCTTCATCCGTCATGATTCCATTGACCTGCGCCAGATAGGTTTTATCCACATGGCGTTTTGGTGAAAGAAGAGCATGAGCCAGCTTGCCATCATTGGTCAAGAGCAAGAGTCCATGCGTATCGATATCCAAGCGCCCTACTGGGAAAACTTCCTTGGCACGTGCATAGTCATCCAACAAATCCAACACCGTCTTGTGTTTAGGATCTTCAGTCGCTGAGATAACGCCCTGGGGCTTGTTCATCATGTAGTAGACAAACTCTTCGTAGTCTAATTTTTTCCCATCAAAAGCAGATCTCATCCGTATCTTCATTGATTTGTAGCTTTGCAGATTTTTCTTTCTTACCATTGACCGTCACGCGCCCTGCCTTTAGAAAGTTTTTAACCTCAGTCCGACTTCCCAACAGCACAGGCAACTAAAATATTTATCTAATCTCATAGGGCTATTATATCATGAAAAAGCATAGACTTAGAACAAAAAATAAGCCGCCTGATTGGGCGACTTTATTTTATAGGGAGATTATTATGAAAAATTTTTAGGAGTTAAAGTTAAGGTCTTATTAACTTATGAGTTAAGTATACAGCTCCTATCTTAAATTTTCCTTAAGTATTTTTAAATGTGAGATTTTTCCATTTTTCTTGCCAGTTTTTCTTAGATAAACGCTGTTGATAAAGCTTCATCCGGTCGTCATTTTCTAAAAAATGGGGAGTTGGAGAAACCTGAAAGTTCAAAATATCCTCTAAACCATAAGGAGCAAAGAGCTCTAAAGTTGCGTCAGCATGCAAGCGAAGTCCTATCGCCGTACAACGTTCGGGATATTTACTCATAGCGTCACAGGAATTCACATACGGTTCCGTATGGGGACTATGCTGATGCATATAGGCTTGATTTTTCAACTCCCACTGATACTGAGGGAAGTCCTCTCTCAACTTGTTTTCTATTGCCAGCGTTTCTTCATAACTCACCTCTGGGTCAAAGAAAATGACGTCCACATCCGTTTCACGGTCAAAGGCTGGTTTCTCTGACAAAAGATTCCAGATAAAATTTCGAACCGAACCAGCTGCTAGCCAGGAATCGTTCAACTCTAGGTCACGGATGATGGTCAAAATAGCCATCATGTCAGAATTTTCCCTAAAAGAGTCTAAAATTTCAGCCTTATTTTTCAATGTATTCATACCCCAAATGCTCATAAGCCTTGGCTGTCGCAACTCGTCCTGAACGAGTTCGCATGATAAATCCTTTCTGGATTAAGTAAGGTTCATACATATCTTCTACCGTCTCACGCTCTTCGGCGATATTGACCGAAAGAGTACCTAGACCGACAGGACCCCCACCGTACATCTCAATCATGGTGCGAAGGATTTTCTGGTCTACATAGTCCAAGCCTTCATGGTCTACATCCAGCATAGTCAAGGCCTTATCCGTAATGACATCATCAATCAAGCCATCGCCCATAATCTGGGCAAAGTCACGCACGCGCTTGAGGAGACGATTGGCGATACGAGGAGTCCCTCGACTGCGTAAAGCTAACTCTGAAGCAGCCTCATGGGTGATTTCCATCTCAAAGATATCTGCCGTCCGCTCGACAATCTCTGTCAAGTCAGCATGTTCGTAATATTCCATGTGACCTGTAATCCCAAAACGGGCACGAAGAGGATTGGACAGCATCCCTGCTCGAGTTGTCGCACCAATCAAGGTAAATGGTGGCAATTCCAGATGAACGCTACGGCTAGCTTCCCCTGCACCAATCATAATGTCGATGTAAAAATCTTCCATGGCACTATATAGCACCTCTTCTACCGACATGGGCAAGCGATGAATCTCATCAATAAAAAGAACATCTCCTGGTTCCAAGTCATTTAAAATCGCTACAAGGTCACCCGCTTTTTCGATAACGGGACCTGAAGTTTGCTTGAGATTAACTCCCAATTCATTGGCAATGACAAAGGCCATGGTCGTTTTCCCGAGACCTGGAGGACCAAACAAAAGAACATGATCCAGCGCCTCATCACGCATTTTTGCTGCCTCGATAAAGATTTGAAGCTGATCCTTGACCTTGTCTTGTCCGATATATTCACGTAAATATTGGGGACGGAGGGTACGCTCTACCAACTCCTCATCACCCATGATTTCATTATCTAAAATTCTACTCATGTTCCTATTATAGCAAAAATCCAGCCTACAAACAAAAAAGCCACCTGATTTGGTGGCTTCTTTAGGGAGATTATTATGAAAAAGAAAAGTTTAGGATTTCTATTAAATAAAGTTAGGAGGTCTTTACTTAATGATTACATGATACATAAGTAAACTTAAAGTTAACTTAAGATTTTAAATCAATTACTAACAATTTTCTTGAACGGCTGTTTGACCTGCAATACGTCCAAAAGTAAAGATGTCCGTAAGCGAATTTCCTCCTAGACGGTTGCCTGCATGAAGTCCACCTGCGACTTCTCCGGCAGCATACAAACCAGGGATAATCTGACCTTTTTCATTTAAAACGTGTGTTGAAGTATCAATCTTGAGTCCACCCATTGTATGGTGAACAGCCGGTTTTCTTGGTGTTGCATAGAACGGTGCGACCTCACACTTGAGATCGAAACTACCTTTATTAAATTCAGGGTCAAATCCTGCATCAACATAAGAGTTGTACTTCTTGATTGTATCTGCTAAAACTTGTGGATCAATACCAATCTGAACTGCCAATTCTTCTATCGTATCTGCACGATAGAGAGTGCCTGCTTTGACTTGAGCATCGATTTTTTCTTGGCTAGTGTTATAGGCTGTTGCCTTGATGCGATCATCTGCGATCAAGTAGAACAAGCCTCCATTATCAATCGCTGCTTGAGATAGCTTATCTCGACTGCCGTACTCATCCACAAATCGCTTACCTTCAGTATTTACCATGATGAAGTTAGCTGGAGGAACTTGAAGTCCTGAGAAGAGGGCTCCTGTCACTGGATCGGATACTGGCATCATTTGACTAAAGCCCATACCCACTAGATCTGCACCTACACTTTGACCCAAGATGATTCCATCTCCTGTTACAGCTGGTGTATTAGATGTGGCAATATCATCTGCAATTTCGGTCCAGTAAGTATTGTATTTTTGTAACATTTTGGTATTGGCACCAAATCCTCCAGAAGCTAGAACAACGGCATCTGCATGAACGATGATGGTTTGACCGTTTCGGCCTTCTGCTCTGACACCCTTGACAGCTCCCTCTTCTACAAGCAATTCTTTGACTGGAGAGTCAGTCAAAATTGTGCCTCCATTCTCTAGAACATATTTTTGTAGAACCGAGATAAAGGCATAACCCATTGGTTGAACCGGCTTATGACCACGACGCCAAAGGGCCCCAACTGGCATTGTTACTTCACTACGAACAAATTCAACACCGATGTCTTCCAACCAGCGAACAGATTCTAGGGCACGTTCAGTCAATACAGAAACCAAATCATATTGGCCATGAATTTCATGTCCTTGTAAATCTTTTCGTTTTCCACCAATATAGGTTTGGATACGGTAAAGTAAGGTAGAGTCAAACAAATAGCTTGGATCCTGCAAATACTTCTCAACCTCAACCTTCAAGGCTCTAAAGTCCTCTAAATATTCTGAGTCAATCGTTGATTCATCTGTCGCAATCAATTCTTGAAGCGTATGTGCCTCACCTGGATGAGCTGCGAAGGTTCCTTGCCATGCTGGATCTGGCGCATTCATTGGGCCACCTGCACGAACAGTATTTCCTCCAATTGCTGGGAATTTCTCAACGACAATCGGCTTCTTACCAGCTTGTAAGACTGCTGCAGCTGCAGCTAAACCAGCTCCTCCACCTCCGACGATGACCACGTCTGCCTGATAAGTTTTATCTTCTTTATCCAAAGCAGATGGAGCTTTTGAACGTTTACGTAAAACATCTGGATTTGCACCCGCTTGTTTGACCGCACGCGCAACCCCATCCAAGACACCATTTGAAGTCACAGAAGCACCTGACACCGCATCAACATTTAAAGTTTGTCCCTCAATGATTTCTGCTGGAATACGAGTGAAGACAACATCTGCGATTCCTGAAGATTCTCCAGAAGAATCGATTTCAATCTTTTCAATACGGTCTTCAGAAACTGTGACATCCATTGGTAATTTACCATTATGTCCTTCAGTTGTAACATGATAAGTTCCTGGTTCAAAGCGAATTTCTTCAGGAAGATTTAGCTGGTTTGCAACGGATACAAAGCGAAGAAAACGATAGAAACAGCTATCTAAGAAATCGACTGTTCGTTCATCAACCAAATCCCCATTTGCATCAAATGCTCGATGAGCTCGACCAAGTAAAAATTCACTTCCTGGCATAACTGTTGCGTTTACCCCAGGTGCATCAAGAATCTGACGAAGATGAAGTTGGGCACGCGAAGAACCTTGAACATCATAGGACGCTCCTACAATCATGGTTGGCTTCCCATCTAGTGGATGAATGTTAAAAGACAACCATTCGAGCAAACTATTTAAACTTGATGGAATTGTATGATTGTGCTCAGGTGTCGAAATAATCACACCGTCTGCTTCTGAAATCGCTTGGTTAAACTTCTGAATAACAGGTGTATCTGTTTGATCATCGGTTTCATTGAACATCGGTACATCGGTAATTTCTAAAATCTCAATATCGGCTTTTGACGCAAAATGTCTTTTCATAAATTGCAACAAACTACGGTTATAGGATTGTTTAGCATTGGTACCAACAATAGCTACTAATTTCATGGATTGTTCTCCTTTCTTGAAATACTTATGCTTTCAACCATTCTTCCCAGATGAAAGATTTCTTACGGTTTGTATCTTCTGGTTTAACTAAGGCTTTTGTTAGTTCAACAAAATTCTGGAACTCTGCAAAATGTTCTTCCAACTCAGCGACTTTTTCAGGATTGTTCAAATGGTAGTCATCATCCAACACTTGTTCAGAATGACCTAGGAAGAATTCGGTCCCTGGCATGACTCTTGCTTTCAGTTCAGGCGCATCAAGAATCTGGCGCAAGTGCGCTTGGGCTCTAGATGTTCCAAGTAACCCAAGTGAAGCTCCGACAATCATCGTTGGTTTGTTAATCAAAGCGCGACTAGTATAGGCAATCCATTCCAAGGCTGAAGCCAAGGGTGCTGGTATCGTATGATCATACTCAGGCGTTGATATAATCACACCATCTGCAGCAAGGATTTTTTCTGAAAAAGCTTGAACTTCGGCTGGCGCTAGCTTGTCCTCAGGTTCGTTAAATGCTGGCAATTGTTTGATTTCTAACACCTCAATGTCGGCTTTATCTGAAAAATGCTTTTGCATAAATTTCAAGAGTTTCCGATTGGTTGAGCGGTCAGAGTTTGTTCCAACGATAGCAACTAATTTCATCTTGCTACCTCCCTTATTTGTTTGATTTAATATCATTATACAACTTTAGCCCATCATGTAAATCGATAATCCTAAAACATTGTGTTATTCTATCAGTTTATCTTAGTTTAGTATAAGTTAGTGAAAAATTTAACAATATTTCACGAGAAAGTATTGACCCTCATTTTTAACTATGTTATAGTCTTTGTGAAAAATGTATTAAGTTAAAGGAGGGTCTTCTTATGAAAGAGACATTCAATCGTTGGCAAGTTTTAGCTGCATCAACTGCTATTCTCCTCTGTACAGGTGCTGTCTATTCCTTCTCCGTTTTTGCTGGGCCTCTCAGTTCTTCAACAGGATGGTCAATGTCCGAAATCATGCTCGCATTTGCAATTAACTCAGCAATCGGACCTATTCCCATGATTTTCGGAGGTTATCTGGTAGATAAGGGATATGTAAAATGGACAATCGCCCTTGGCGCCCTTCTATTTGCTAGCGGCTTTTTCCTAACTGGTTATGCTAGTTCACCAGCCATGCTCTATCTGACCTATGGTTTAATGGCAGGCCTCGGACAAGGATTTGCCTATTCAGGAGCCCTCTCAAATTCTCTTCGTCTTTTCCCAGATAAGCGCGGTTTAGCTTCTGGGATTCTAACAGGAGGTATGGGATTTGCCGCAGTTATCGCGTCACCAGTTGCAAGCAGTCTCATTCAAAAACAAGATGCCTTCTTTGCTTTTCGAACAATTGGGCTAGTCTATATTATTGTTATTATCGCTGCAATTTTCTTCATCAAGGCTGCACCAAGTGGCTACCAACCAGTCGGTTGGAAAGCTCCCGTACAAACTAAACAAGGACCTACTAATAAAAACTGGAAAGAAATGCTACAAAGTCCGCTATTTTACATTATTATCAGCATGTTCTTTGTCGGTGCTTTCTCTGGTTTGATGATTGCCTCTCAAGCATCACCAATTGGTCAATCAATGTTTGGACTCTCTGCGGGAACAGCAGCACTCTATGTCTCTCTTTATTCAATCGCGAACTCAAGTGGTCGCTTTATCTGGGGCTCACTCTCTGATAAAATTGGGCGTTCTCAGACTCTATTGATTATCTATTCAGTCATCGTTTTGGCACTCTTCTCCCTAACAATCGTCCCTGGACAATTTGGCTTTACTCTAGGAATCATCGGTCTTGGCATCTGCTTCGGTGGTGTTATGGGAGTATTTCCATCTATTGTCATGGAGAACTACGGACCTGCAAATCAGGGGGTCAACTACGGTATCGTCTTCACAGGATATTCTTTAGCTGCATTTTTGCACCTAAGGTTGCGGTTCAAATGGCAACAGCCAACAATGGAAATTACAGCGCCGCATTCTACGTCGCTATCGCTTTAGCAGTTGTCGGACTTCTCCTAAACTTCCTTTATATGAAGAAGAAAGGTTAGAGAAAGACGTTCTCGCCAAATGCTCATTGCTAGTCTAAATCAGGGTCGGGATTTTTTGTCCCGGCCTTTTTTGGTATAATAAAACTAGAAATAGCTTATCAGGAGGTTTTATCATGGCTCAGCAATCAAGACTTTTACGAGATAACCCATCTGGTTTCCCCTATGATTTTGAAAAGCAAATTCTATCTAAGCAATCTGCTGATACCATTTATCATTGGCACCCTGAACTCGAGATTATCTATGTCAAAAAAGGAACTGCTACCTTCTATATCAACTCTGAGCGCTTTGAAAGTCATGAAGGCGATATTTTTCTGATTCAGCCAACATCTCCTCATGCTATCTACTCTATTGAAAACCACGAACAAATTTCTACAGTTTTTCGCATCCATCTAGATTTCCTAGGTAGGAGTCAAATAGACAGCTTTAGCCAGCGTTATATCCAACCTCTATACTCTGGCCATTTTTATCTCACACCTCGAGTTTCACCAAATGACCATGCTTACGAACCAATTCGCGATTGTCTTTTTTCTCTCTTTTCTATCCTTGAACAACAGAGTATTTACTACGATCTCCTCCTTAAATCCAAACTATATGAATTTCTCTATCTTCTCTTTAAATACAGGTATGTCAATCGGCACTATACGGATGATACCTATCAAAAATACCAAAAATTAAAAGAAATGATAAGCTATCTTGAGCAACACTATGCAGACCCCATTCAAATTGATCAGCTTGCTTCAACATTTGGATACAGCAAAAATCACTTTATGAATATATTCAAACAACACACTGGGACAAGCTGTATGGACTATCTCATACGATTGCGCCTGGAAAAAGCTTGTGAAAAGCTCGTCCAGACCAATCAAAGTGTTCAAGAAATAGCAAGTCAGGTCGGTTTTACCAACCTCTCAAATTTCAATCGACAATTCAAACAACACTTCCAACTAACTCCTAGACAATATCGAAACCAACAACTCAAAAAAGAAACTTAACCAGATCTCTCCTTAGTAACTCACTAGGGAGAATTTTTTTCAAACAAAAAAGCCACCAAATTGGGTGACTTCTTTAGGAGATTATAATGAAAAAAAGTTTAGGATTTCTATTAAATAAAGGTTACTCAATGAAAATCGAAAGCAGACTAGGCAGAGCGACGTAAGCATAACTATAGTTAGGTAAGTCGACTCTAACGAAGTATGGTGAGATTTTCGAAGAGTATTAGGAGGTCTTTACTTAATGATTACATGATAC